>Ga0181559_10000044_pt1 | contig 92570 bp, 79 predicted proteins | sample 011ome_21_FD_133752 | JGI IMG/M metagenome (GOLD analysis project Ga0181559, IMG submission 133752) | Coastal salt marsh microbial communities from the Groves Creek Marsh, Skidaway Island, Georgia - 011508AT metaG (megahit assembly) | ecosystem: Environmental > Aquatic > Marine > Intertidal... | reverse complement strand
TGACGCCGGCGCATACGGCCACGGCACGGGCGATACTCGGTCCGGATAAATGGCTTTGTGTTGAACAAAAAGTCATTGTCGAAACCGACCCGGTGATCGCGCGCGGCGTGGCTCGCGCAGCGATTCAACGGCACTTGGCATTACCCAATTACCGCAACAGCTGGCTGACCATGGGCATGGACGAGGCCGACTTTAATGACGGTGGCTCAGACCGGTTTATCGATGCGATATTTGCCTGGGGGTCGGCGGCAACGGTCAAGGCCCGTATCAGCGAGCACATGCGCGCCGGTGCTAGCCATGTGTGCCTGCACCCGGTAAATCCCAATGGCAAACTGGGCGATCCAGACTGGGCGGCGTTGACGAGTCTGGCGGGTTAGCGCCGGCTCCTTGACCTGCTTAAACTCTGCTCAAGAACAGGGTTAAGGTGTGATCATTAATGTACGCGGAGAGAGTTTATGAAGTTTATTCGATACAGTGTCATCACCATCGTTGTATTGGTGTTGGCGTTTGCGATGTTCTTGTATAAGGGCGAAATTCCCGCGGCCGTGGTGGATGCCAAATATACCAATGCTGCATCGCAATTTTTCACCATGGACAATGGGGCCCGCGTCCATTACCGAGACCAGGGTAATCCGTCAGGTCCGGCCATCGTGCTGGTACATGGCTCCAATGCCTCACTACATACCTGGGAGCCTTGGGTGGAGATCCTGGGGCAGGATTACCGTGTCATCACCCTGGACCTGCCGGCCCATGGCCTGACCGGCGCAACCCCTGATAAAGATTATGGCAGCAACGCGCAGCTGAATACCGTCGATGCTCTGGTAACCTTCCTCGGCGTCGATCATTTCGTTCTGGGCGGTAATTCGATGGGTGGCGGCGTGACCTGGCAGTACACCCTCGCTCATCCACAAAAGGTCGATGCCATGATACTCGTCGATGCCACTGGCTTGCCGCAATTCTGGGCGCAAATGCAGGCGGCACAGGACGCAAGCGACGAAAAGAAGTCTGCGCCGCTGGCTTTTCAATTGCTGGGGCAACCCTGGTTTCGAGCCATCTCGCAATACCTGGATCCCTATTGGCTGACAAAACAAGGAGTTAAGTCGGCGTACAACCATTCGCCTGTCGTCACTGACGCGTTGATCGACCGTTATTACGAACTGGCGCTTCGCGAGGGCAGCAGAGAAGCCACCCTCAGCCGATTTGCTGGACGAAGGCCGGTGCGCGAACCGGTAGACGCGAGCCTGTTGACTCAGCCAACCCTGATTCTTTGGGGTCGCGAAGACTCGCTGATTGCTGTAGACCTGGCTTATCAATTCGATGCGGCTTTACCCCTTTCAACACTGGTGGTTTACGATGACGTCGGTCACGTCCCCATGGAAGAAATACCCGCTCAGTCGGCCGCTGATGTGTTGGCGTTTTTGCGGACTGTTGCGCCGCTCACAGACGCATGAAGCTCTCTTGCGTGTGCCTGAGTATTCACCCGTCGCCTTGATCCAACTTGATCAAAATAATGGACCTTGTTGACCGAGCACGCGGCGCTACTGCGGTTGATTCGCGGGATGGCTGAAAGACTAAAGCTAGAGCAGCGCCAGATTAGAACCAGATAAGAACCAGATAAACGTTGTAGAAGGAATAGCAAATGAGTACTCAACTGGAACCGCGGCGGGCCCGCAGCATGGCAGAGATGGCCGAGAAAATGGGTTCCATGTTTGCTGGCTTTGAATCGCCCTTCAAACCCTACGAACCGCTGCCGACGGATGTGATCATCACGCCCTTTGCTAAATGCGGCACTACCTGGTTGCAGCAGATTTTCCATACCCTGAGAACCCGAGGCGACACAGACTACGACGACATTTCTCGTGTGGTTCCCTGGCTTGAGGTCTCCGCGCGACTGGGTATTGATCTGAATGCACCACAGAAAGCTGAACCCCGCGGCTTCAAAAGCCACCTGGCATTCACTGCAGTGCCAGCGGGCGCCCGGTATATCCTGTCCATGCGGGATCCGCGGGATGCGCTTGTGTCTATGCACCGCTTTATGGAGGGTTGGTTTTTAGAGCCGGGGGCCGTCAGCATCGAAACGTTTGCAGAAGCCAGCTTTCTCAAGAACCCTGACCAGGGCTATTGGGGTCATCTGCGTTCCTGGTGGGAGGAACGACACAATTCTCAGGTCCTGTTGTTGTCCTACGAGGCCATGAACTCAGATCCTGCCCTGACCATTCGGCGAATTGCTGACTTCTGCGGCATTGCGCTCGACGACGCCCTGCTGGACCTGACCCTGCGGCACTCATCTATGGCCTATATGCTGGCCAACAAGCACCAGTTCGATGATCACCTGTTTGTCGTGCTCAGTGAGTCAGTGGCCGGCATCCCCAAAGGCAGCGACTCGGCAAAGGTTCGAGAAGGCAAAGTCGGTAGCCACGCCCAGGTGCTGTCCAGCGAACTGATCGCCCGCCTTGATGACATCTGGGCGACTCAGATCACCGCTCGTTATGGTTTCGAGACCTATAACGACATGACCTCGGCCCTGCTGCGCGGAGACTGAGATGCTCAAGCACAGGGGCCATCAGACTCGAGTCTACAATGACCCTGGGGATGGATTCCGCCGATGCTTGCTTGATCAATTTTTTCGATGGCCTCTTGTCATTCCCTTCGCCAAATGATTAATTGCTGGGCATTTTCTACGCAGAGAGACGAGTGAATGGAAATTCAAGGCAAGTTTGACCCTAAGTTCGCTGAGGTTGTGACTGAATTCGAAAAGAATTTCACTGAACGCGGCGACGTCGGCGCCAGTTTTGCAGCCACTATTGAGGGCGAAATGGTCATCGACATCTGGGGCGGCCACCGCGACGCTGACAAGCGCCTGGCTTGGGAAGCGGATACTCTGACCAATGTCTATTCGACCACCAAAACCATGACTTTTATGGCCGCGCTGATGCTGGCCGATAGAGGTCTACTAGACCTGAACGCACCCGTTGCGCACTATTGGCCAGAGTTTGCCGCCAATGGCAAAGCCGAGATTCCTGTCAAGCATCTACTCAGCCACAGTGCCGGGTTACCGGGATTCAGCCATCGATTTTCGACCGCCGAGCTCTACGACTGGCAAACAGTCATCGATGATCTGGCCGCTCAGGCACCCTGGTGGGAACCCGGTACTCAGAGCGGCTACCATGCCATCACCCAGGGTTTCCTGATTGGCGAGATAGTTCGACGCATCACGGGTCAGTCGTTTGGTACTTGGTTTCAACAAAACATCGCCGTGCCCACTGGCGCCGACTTTCATATAGGCGTCGACCCGGCCGATTTTCCGCGTCTCGCCAACATGATTCCCGACCCAAGTGCGCAGGGTGGCTTATTGGGCCCTATGGCGCCTGACTCTATGACTGCTCGCGTCTTTGGTTCAGTGGATTTGCCCACCGGCACCGACAACAGCCCAGGATGGCGTCAGGCAGAAATACCGGCAGCCAATGGCCACGGCAATGCGCGGTCAGTGGTTCGCGCTCAAACGGCCATGGCTAACGAGGGCGTCGCCTTTGGCCAGCAACTGCTGAGCCCAGCCGGCGCCAACCGTTCCAGAGAGGTGCTGCTGGAGTCCACCGATCTGGTGCTGATGTTTCCGGTCAAATTTGCGATGGGCTATGCCTATGGCAGTCCCTGGCTGCCCCTGTGCCCCAATCCGAATGCGATTTGGTGGGCCGGTGCCGGTGGTTCCACCATCGTCGTGGACAAGGACAATCGCATCTGTCTTTCCTACGTGATGAATCAGATGAAATCGGCGATGGTAGGTGACGAACGGGGCGCCAGCCTTGCGGAGGCCTTGTACAAAGCCCTGTAAGGTCAGCGTCTTGCCAATCACGGTATACCGATTCTAACTGAGATCGTCCTTGGGTCGCGCAATATCCACCCGCAGCGTGTTGCGGCCGGAGCGCAGCGGCTGACCGATCATTTCATCATAGGCACTTTCCTGAACCAGCTCGGCACGGTCCACTGACAGCCCCTTAAAGGGCTTTTTGGCGGCCAGCTGGCTTCGAAAAGCCATGGGCCGACCCAGCGCATCGATCAGTCGATAGGTTTCATCCTGAATCACCATCTCAACCAGATAAATATCGGGATCAAAGCTCCGTAATCGCAGCAGCTTCAGTGCGGGTTGCTGCGCGCCCAATTGCGCCAGAGTCATGGACTTCATGTTTGTTGATTCCGACCTTGGCCTGCTGTCTTCGCCACCTCCAGCACGAGCTTCGGCTGCTGCGGCCGATACCAGGCAGGTACTTCCCGTTTGGTCCAGGTCGCAAAGCTTGATTTTTCATGGCAATAAAACGCTCGATAAGCCATCACCGGGTCCGCCACCTGCTTGTATTGGTCTGGCATGGCTTGCGCAAATGGCGTGAGTCCCTGTGACTCAAACTTGCAGTCTTCTATTTGCTTGATAACCGCTATTGACGCATGGTCCTGCAGCTTGTCATAACGCCAACGGTACTCGGCATTGAGGGCATAGCTGAGGCGCACTAACCATTGAAAGTTCTCCAGAGACTCACCGACCCACAGCGTACAGGGATGTCGCCCATGGGTTGAACGATACGGCGTTGCTATCTGTTTCTGGTTCAGCGCGGTACACAGCAGTTGTGCGCTTTCCAGGATCATCTTGCCCACATGCTGATCACAGTGATAGCGGGCGCACTGCTCTATGTCGTTATCGAGGATAAATATATTCATCCTCAGCCTACGACCCGGCGCACGGTTTGGATCGACTTTATCGGTTCGCCGCCAAAATAATCTTTGTCAGCCGCTTTTTTTAGGGTCACTTGATCGTCAAAGGCGCTGGTCATTAACTGCATTCTTCTTCCGGTCCGTCTCATGCCGCTGAGGTCGATGCTTAAGCAGATTGCGGTCCGCCGCTAATGACCCGTCGTCGTCAGTGGCGAGACATTGGTCATGACATTCAACATTTTTTCACTGAGCCGCGATCTGATGGAAGCTGCAGCAGGCTGGTTGGCCAAATTGGTCAACTCTTCGGGATCTGCTGCCAGGTCGTAGATTTCGCACTCGCCGGAGGAATAGCGACTGAACCGATACTGCTCGGTGACCAGGGTTCTGGTCCGCAACGGCAAGGGACTGCCATGTAATGCCAGCGGAAAGTCCTCCTCAATATACACATGATCTCTGACGCTTACCGCAGGATCTTGCAATACCGGCGTCAGGCTGACGCCCTGCATATCGGCGAAAGGCGCAACGCCTGCGAGGTCTAAAAAGGTCTGCGCGAGATCCAGGGAGCTGGCAAATGCATCAGTGCGCCCTGGCTTCATAGTGGGTTGTCTGATCAATAAGGGCACTCGCAGGCAGCCCTGGTAGTGCATGGTAGATTTCAACATCAATCCATGATCACCGAACATGTCGCCATGGTCACTGGTAAAGACCACCACCGTGTCTTGCGCCAGACCCAACTCATCCAGCTGCTGCAGAATACGACCAATGCCTTGGTCCATCATCTCGATCATGCCGAACTCTGCAGCCATCGCATGGCGCACCTGATCAAGGGTCGGGCCAAACATCTGTACCGGATTCTTATTGGGTTTCAATTGGCGAATAAAGCGCAAGTGCGCGGGCGCATCAGTCAGGGGATCCGCAAAGGTTGAAGGTGCCGGCATATCTTGCGGGTCATAGGCGTGCCACCATTGACCCGGCGGGCTGAAGGGATGATGAGGATCCGGAAATGAGCACTGCAGAAAAAAGGGTTGCGGATTCGAGTTGTTAGCCACCGCATAGGTAGCCAGCCGCTGCAGCGTTTGCTCCGTCACAAAGGTGGTTGAATGGTAGGCTTCTGGCAGCGTCGGTTGATACACTTGCCACCAGCCTTCGTAGCGCGCCAGCGCGGCTGTTTGGGTGCCCCACTCGGTGCTCAACTGTGCCGGATCTGCACCCTTATTCAGCGCCCATTGATAGTGATGACCAGCGACTACATCCCCATGGCCAATGGCAAATTCCACATGGTTGAAGCCATAAAAGTCATCGATCGCAGGGTTTTCGTGCAAATAGCGCTCAGGATTTTCCCACTCATCCCAACCGACAGGAAACGGATCGGTCTGGGTTGGTGACTGACGTTGAGCACGAACCACGTTTCGACTCAAGCCATGTTGAATGTGCGACTTGCCGATCAGGGCCGTCGAATAACCTGCCGCCGCCAAGGCTCGCGCCACTGTGTTGCTATTTGGCGCCAAGGATCGATCATTGAAAATCACACCATGAGCGGAGGGCATGCGACCGGTTAGCATGGAGCAGCGGTTAGGCATACAGATAGGATTCGCCACCCAGGCATTATCAAACACTCGCCCCTGCTGGGCCAGCTTGTCGAGATTGGGGGTTCTGACGAGGGTGTTGCCGCCAAAACCTACATGATCAGCACGCAACTGGTCAGCCACTATCCAGAGGATATTGGGCGCTTGGGTGAGTCCTGAGGATTCTGCTGCTGGCATTTTCTTAGCTCCATTTTTCACAATAATGTTCTCCACGATCGGCATTCGTAAGCGCTAACGGGTTTAGGGCTCAGTGGCTGCAGCGGACTGAATACCGAGCTGCAAAGCCAGTTGCCGCAGCAGGGTATTCAGGCTAAGTCCTGCTTCTGTATGGCCATAGACCACGCGATCAGGACGCACGATCAGCGCCTCCAGCGCGTCCATTGCTTCGTCAAACCAGCCTTGCACAAGCGTCAATTGCGACAGATCGACTTTCTCGATTTCCAGCACTTGAATCAAGCCATCGAGATCGGGACTGGTGGTCAGCGCCGCGGCATCTTTGCCTACAATACTGAAGCCAGCACCGAGTAATTCATCCAGCAAACACTCCACACCTTGCTTGTCTCGGACCCTTGGCTGGCGCAACAGGTACCCTGTCAGCCTGCCCAACAAAAGTGTCTTCGATACCCTGGCAGGATTAATAAACAACCACACTGGCCGGTTCTGCCACTATCTCGTTTTCGATGGCACCCAGTCCGCTAATTTCGACGCGGACCTTATCACCCACTGAGAGCACACCCATGGGCTTCATGGCCATACCAACGCCAGACGGTGTTCCAGTCACAATCAGGTCACCTGGCTCAAGGGTAAATGCCGTCGATAAAAACGCGATCAATTCGTAGCAATTAAAAATGAGATCGTTGGTATTAGAATCTTGCCGCACTTCACCATTCACCAGGGTCCGCAGACTCAGGGTATGGGGATCCACTTCGTCCGATGTGACAAGTGCTGGACCAAAGGGACAGTGCGTATCCCAGGATTTACCCATCGTGAACTGGGGTGGCTTGCCGCGTAACTGCCAGTCCCGCACACTGACGTCATTGACCACACAGAACCCGGCTATCACATTCTTGGCATGCTCCTTGGGGACTCGACGGCAACGCTTGCCAATGATAACGCCCAGCTCGCCCTCATAATCCAACAGCTTGGTCTCTGGCGGCGCATAGACGGCGTCAAAGGGCCCCGTCACTGCTGTTGCCTGCTTGGTAAATACCAGCGGCACAACCGGTATTTCTGCCCCTGACTCGATCGCGTGACTGCGGTAGTTCAGGCCGATCGCCAGGATCTTGCCGGGCCGAGGCACAGGTGCTTCGAGTCGAACCTGGTCGTGGGAAAAGTGCGCAGCTGCGCCGGCATGGGTGGCGGCAATTGCCATCGCCGCAGCGCCCTGGTGAAGAAATCCAAGCATCGAGGTTGGCAGATTCGCCACGCAGGCAGACAGGTCAACGATGCCGTCTTCTCGCCAAATACCGATTCGAGTCGAGCCAGCTTGAGTAAAGGTGATCAGCTTCATGGTTTCATCTCCGAGAACAATAAATTAGCCAGCATATCGGCGTGGCGAGCGACCTGTTCCTTTGAGCGGGTGTCAACGCCGGCCAACTGTTGCGCCTCCAAGGCGTTCGAGAAGATCAGCGTTGCTGCACCGGTCAGAACATAATAAAAATTCAGGCGGTCCATTGCCGGCGCAACGCCCAGTGCACAGGCCTCGTCAAAAATTCGACTAACATTGGCATACCAGGGCGAGACATGTTGCACCACCAACCACTTCAGGCGCGCGTCATCGCGCATGCCTTCCTGAATCATCAGGCGATTTACTTCCGGGTATTGGGCGCAGAACTGCACGTAGGCACGCACAAAAAATCGCAGACGGGCAACGCCACGCATCTGCTGCGCACAGTCCATGGCAAGACCTAATTCCTTGCCGGCTTTCTCCATGACGTTACCGACCGCCTGTTCCCAGAGGGCCAACTTTGAGCCAAAGTGATAACTGATCAAGCCACGTTTAACACCCGCCAGCTCTTCAATCTGGCGGGTGGAGGATGCATCAAATCCACGGGTCGAAAAGCTGGCAAGCGCCGCCTCCAGCAACTTCTCACGGGTGACACTGGCATCTCTGACTTTGGGCGCAGCACTGAGCATAGGGATTTAACTTGTCGAGTGACAAAACTATATATATAGTTTTTGGCAGTCGTCAAGTTACCGAGGGAGTAATGGAACAAGTCATCCGCGATCTCATCTATGTTCGATTTCGTCTGCCGAACCTGCAGCAGCAACAAACCTTTCTTGAAGATTTTGGCCTTAAAACAACGCTGGTCGGAGATCGACTCTGGGCCAGAGGCACCGATGCCGTCGCTTTCAGCTATCTCGCTGAACAGGGTGAACCGAGTTTTGCCGGCATCGGTTTTGAAGCCAGCTCTGAGGCAGCCCTCGAGTTTATCGCCGCTATCGATGGCGTACCCGTTGAAGACAGTGACCTGCCCGGTGGCGGCAAGCTCATTCGGCTGACTGATCCCAGCGGTCATACCGTGGAGGTTGTTTGGGGTATGACCAAACAACCTGCGCTGGCAAGTCCGAACCGCCCTGCCCTGAACAACAGCCAGGCTACGCCCAGACTGGGCGAGCGTGTGGCTCTTACCCCGGGCGATGCGATCGTGAAACGACTGGGTCATTGCGTGCTGATGGTCAAGGATTTCCGCGAAAGCGAAGCCTGGTACAAGTCGCGTTTTGGCCTGATTACCAGCGATGAAATCTTTGTTCCCAACGAACAGGGCGACTTCACCCTAGGTGCCTTTCTGCGTTGTGACCGAGGCGACGAATACGTTGATCACCATACCTTGTTCCTGGTGCATGCCGGCAAGGCGGAATTCAACCACGCCGCCTTTGAGGTTGCTGACTGGGACGTGCTGATGAAGAGTCACTATGACCTTGAACGCGCCGGTTACCGGCACTCCTTTGGCGTCGGCAAACATCTTCTTGGCAGTCAGGTATTTGACTACTGGAAGGACCCCTATGGCTTCATGGTGGAGCATTTTACAGATGGCGATCTGTTTAATGTCGCTTCTGGCTCCTTTAGAAAGCCCATCAGTGAAATGGCCGGCAATCTCTGGGGACCAGATGGCGGACCAGGGCAGTAGCCAGTTCCGGAATCGCCTCAGTTTAGGGTTATCTATTCGACAGATTTTCGATATGCTGGGTGCTAACCCAGGCCTGGTACAGAACATTTTGCCCGTTCCTTACCGCGTCTTTTAACGGCTGAGTCTTGTCGGGATTTAGTCTTCAATTTAGAAGGAACTCTTTGCATGAATCCGCTACCTGCTTCTTTTTCTCCAGGCGCAACCACCACAGGACCCCAGGGGCAGCGAGCGCATCCTGCGACCATAGCCCATAGCCAGCGACTGGAGGAGAAACTTTATAAGCTGGGCAGCCATGCCTGGACGATGGTGGGCAATGGTCTCTCTAACCAGTCGTTTGTCGAAGGACCCGAGGGGCTTATCGTCATCGACACAGGCGAGTGCATAGAGGAGATGAACGCAGCACTGGCAGCAATTCGCCAGGAAACCCAAGTGCCTATCGTCGCCTGTATCTATACTCACTTTCATTATGTGGGCGGAACTCAGGCTTTGCTGGATGAGTCCGGCAATGCAGATCTGCCGATTTACGGCCACAGTGGAATTACCGCAAACCTGGCCAGATTCAGTGGTGAAGTCGGACCCCGCGGTGCGCGCGGCCTTGTCCACCAATTCGCCGTCGCGCTACCCACAGAAGGTGAAGACGGGCTGGTCAATGTCGGTCTTGGACGTTTTTATAGAAATCCGGTGCATGCGCCCTTTACGCGGGGCTATCTGCCTGCCCAACATACCTTTTCTGAAAATACCCGTTTGTCGATTGCGGGGCTGCAGGTCGAGATCTATCCAGCCCCCTCTGATGCCACCGACTCGGTCACCATCTGGTTTCCAGAACTGGGCGTTGCGATCAATAATCTGTTGTGGCCGGCATTGTTCAATGTGTTCGCGATTCGAGGTGAGGAATATCGCGACCCGCGCGTGCTATTACGCGGCCTTGATCAACTCGAAAGCCTGAAGGCCAATTATCTGCTCGGCGCCCATGGGCCACCGCTGGAAGGCGCGCAACTGATCAGCGACAGCATCGTCGACGCGCGGGATGCTATTCAATACCTGTGGGATCAAACGGTGCGTGGTGCAAATCTGGGCCTGACACTGGACGAGATGATCACCTTTGTGCAGCTGCCTGAGCACTTTCAGGGCCGCTATCAGACCGAACAGTTCTATGGGGTTGTCGAACATCATGTACGACAGATTTACACGGGACTTTTTGGCTGGTTCGACGAAGACGAGGCCAAACTGTTTCCCACACCGGCGCCTGACCGCGGCCGCAAACTGATCGAAGGCTTTGGTGGCGTTGCCAGGGTCCGCGACATTATCGACCAAGCTCTCATTGACAACGACTATCGCTGGGCTATCGAGCTCAGCAGCTGGCTGGTTCGCGCCGGTCTGAATGAGCGTGGCCGCGCAGATGCGGGTGAAGCTGAAGATCGCCACCGCCTGGCCGCCGGTCTGCGGGGCGTGGCACAAAGCACCACCGCAGCCAATATTCGCAACTGGTGTCTCACTCGAGCGCGCGAGCTTGAGGGTCTGCTGGATGTAGAGCGACTGCGAGGCCATCGATTCCGTACCGCGGATATCATGAGAGCAGCGCCTACCGAGAATGTGGCTGTATTGAAGGTCCTGCTGGTGCCGGAACGGGCGCGTGGCTTGAACACCCGCCTGAGCATCGCCTTTGATGATGGCAGCCGCGCCGGACTGCACCTGCGGCACCAGGTGGCCATACCAACCGATGGCGCGAATGCTGATCTGACCTTGACCATCAGTCACTCAGCTTGGGCACAATTACTCGGCGGCAAAGTCGCATTGGCAACCCTGCTCGCCGATGGCGTAGCCGAAACGGCAGGCAGGGATGACCAGGTACAGCGCTTTCTGAGCTGTTTTGATCTGCCTACGTTGCAACCAGTGAGTGCAGCATGACTGATATACCCCGCTCCTCAGAGACTTTTGATGGCAAGATAGCCCGGCTTTATCAAGACGCCAAGCCCAGCAAACTGAAGCTGGACAAACGTGCTGCCGGCGCACCCAATGTCTTGTTAGTCATGCTTGACGATGTGGGCTACGGCACCTGCAGCACCTTTGGTGGACCGGTGCCGACGCCTGGCGTCGACAAGATTGCGGCCAGAGGCCTGCGCTACAATCAGTTTCACACCACCGCTCTGTGCTCGCCGACCCGCGCCGCACTGCTGACCGGCCGCAACCATCACAGCGTGCACATGGGTGGCATTACCGAGATCGCCAATAGTTTTCCGGCGTATGACAGTGCCATACCACCAGAGACGGCAACCCTCGCCGAGATCCTCAAACAAAACGGCTACTCAACTGGCTGTTTCGGCAAATGGCATCTGACGCCCTCCTGGGAGCAGAACCCTGCCGGACCCTTTGATCGATGGCCGACGGGCATGGGTTTTGAACGGTTCTACGGCATCATAGGCGCCGAAGCCTCTCACTGGGAACCGCCGGTTTATGATCAGACCACCCCGATTGAGCCACACCGCAATCAGCCAGGCTATCATCTGAGCGAAGACCTGGCTGACAAGGCGATTGAATGGATTGCGCGGCAAAAAGCCTCCGCGCCAGACAAACCCTTTTTCTGTTATTTTGCGCCGGCAGCGGTCCATGCGCCGCATCATGTTGCGCCCGAGTGGAGTGATGCTTTCAAGGGCCAGTTCGACCAAGGCTGGGATCAGCTGCGAGCCGAAATCTATGCTCGGCAATTGGCATCAGGGGTTATCCCCGCCGACACTGTGCTGACCGAACGACCGGAACAGGTACCGGCCTGGAATGACTATCCTGATCGCTACAAGCCTGTCGCGGCTCGCTTGATGGAGGTCTTTGCCGGATTTTTGGCCCACACGGATGCGCAGGTAGAACGGGTCATAGACAGCCTGACTGAGCTGGGTTGTTTCGACAACACGCTGGTGATTTACCTCACCGGCGATAATGGTGCCTCTGCAGAGGGCACCGTGCATGGGGCTTGGAGCGCGCCCTCATTTCAAAATGGCGTACCCGAGGATCCTGAGTGGCTGCTGGAACATATGGCTGACTTTGGTACTGACCGCTGTGAGAACCACTTCAATATCGGCTGGGCCTGGGCCCTGGATTCACCTTTTCAATGGATGAAACAGGTAGCCTCGCACTTTGGTGGTACCCGCAATGCGCTGGCTGTCTCCTGGCCGAATAACATTCCGCAGGCGGGCGGGTTACGCAGCCAATTCCATCATGTGATCGATATTTTTCCGACCATTTTAGAGATCGCCGGCATTGCGCCGCCAAACAAGGTCAACGGCATTGCTCAGGACCCAATCCATGGCACGAGCATGGCCTATACGTTTAATGACTCAGCGGCACCCAGCACTCACGTTACTCAATATTTTGAGATTCTGGGTAATCGCGCTATCTATCACGACGGCTGGATGGCCTCCTGCTTTCACGGGCGCCTGCCCTGGGTTCGTTTCGCCGGCTTTGAATTCGACGGCGAGCAGGAACGCTGGGAACTGTATCACGTCGCCAACGACTATTCTCAGAGTCAAGACCTGGCACTGGTGCATCCCGACAAGCTAACGGCCCTGCAGCGGCTGTTTGACGAAGAGGCGCAACGCTATGGCATCTATCCCCTGCGCGATGCCTCGGCCAAACGGGGTGGCGACTATTCGGTGCCGCACTCGCTGGATGGTTATTCATCCATGACCTATACCCGCGCCCATACGCGGATGCCGGAACACGCTATCATTAACCTGAAAAACGTTTCCTATCGCATCACGGCCGAAATCAGCCTCAGCGTAGCGCCCAGCAGCGGCGTGATTGCCTGCCAGGGCGGCAATATGGCGGGCTGGAGTCTGTATCTTAATGAACAGGGAATACCCACCTATCTGTACAACTGGTTCGGTCACGAATTGACCTTTTTGAAAGCGGATAAACCACTGGCGGCCGGCATCCATGCGCTGATGCTGCACTATGTTCATGATGGCGGCTTTGCTGCCGGCGGCCTGGCGAGTCTGTACGTCGACTCAGTCCTGGTCTGTCAGGCACGAATCGAGCGCACAGTACCCGTCGTCTTCTCCATGAGTGGCGAAACCTTTGATGTGGGTCGTGACACAGGCTCACCGGTGGGACCCTATCCACACAACTTCCCCTTTGCCGGGGAGATTCATGGCGTCACACTCGAACGTTTGAATGAGCCGAACGAAGCGGTGCAGCAGGCCGAGAGAAAGGCTCGATTTGCTGCGGGGCTCAGCTCTCAATAACCCAAAAGGGCTTAGAGAGTCGCTGCTTGACCTCAGACTTTGTTGAGGATCAGCCGCGTTCAGATAACATGTCATTGCCATTTGCTGTCGAGAACTAACATGGTTGACCTATTCAAAGAAAAAGCCAGGGGCTGGGACCAAGACGATTTCAAAACCCGGTTGTCGCGGGCGATCAGCACGACAATGCTCGATCAGCTTGCATTCAATGCTGATATGCACGTCATGGACTTTGGCGCCGGTACCGGCCTGATCTCCGGGCATTTGGCACCGAGGGTTGCCCATATCACTGCCGTGGACGTATCCCGGGCGATGCTGGATCGGCTGGCGGCCAAGCCAGAACTCAAGCACCAGGTCGAAACTCTGTGCCAGGACATCATGGAAAAACCACTGACTACTCAGTTTGATGTCATAGTCAGCGCCATGGCCATGCATCATGTAGAGGATACTGATCGAATGCTTAAAACCTTTGCCGCACACCTGAAGGAAGGCGGCCAGATCGCACTGGCTGATCTGGACAAGGAAGATGGCAGCTTTCATTCGGTGGGCACTCAGGGCGTGTTTCACCAAGGCTTTGAACGCGCAGCACTGCAGAAACGGCTCGAACAACAGGGCTTCACAGACGTGCGTTTTGTCACAGCGGAGACCGTTACTCGAGCCAACAAGACCTTTCCCATTTTTCTGGTACTGGGTAGAAAGGGCTTTAAAGCCTGACAAGCACCGCCATCCCAGGACCTCTCTGAGGCGCTGCAATCTGGCAGCAACCGTCGCCAGTCTGACAGCCTCAAGACTGGCCAGACGGCTGGAGTCCTTTACATTAGGTCGAGCGTCATGTAGTAAACAGGGTTGAGAACAACTATTGAAGGATGAACGACGATGAGTGCAGCCAATTCAACAGCAACAGACCTTGACGCAGTAGTGGTGGGTGCGGGCTTCGCCGGTATTTACGCGCTGCAAAACCTGCGTAGCAAAGGCTTTAGGACTCGAGTCTACGAAGCTGCGAATGGCGTTGGTGGCACCTGGTACTGGAACCGCTATCCCGGCGCCCGTTGCGACATTCCCAGCTTGCAATATTCCTATAGCTTTGACGAAAGCCTGCAGCAGGAATGGCGATGGAAAAATAAATACTCCGATCAGGCCGATATTCTCGACTATGCGAATCACGTGGTTGAACGATTCGATCTGCGTAAAGACATGCAGTTCAATACCCGCATCGTCAGCGCTACTTTTGATGAGAGCAACGACGTCTGGACCATTACCACAGATGCCGGCGAGTCGGTAACGGCCAGGCATTTTGTACTGGCCACCGGCTGTCTCTCGACCTCCAACATTCCCGAGTTTGAGGGCTTCAACGACTACCAGGGCGAGGCCTATCACTCAGGTCGCTGGCCCGAGAAGCCGGTAGATTTAACCGGCAAAAAGGTCGCCATTATCGGCTGTGGGTCAACTGCGATACAGGCAATTCCAGCAGTTGCAGAAATTGCTGATCACCTCTACTCCTTTCAGCGCACGCCCCAATTCACTATTCCGCAGCATAATGAGCCCTTGAATCCGGAAATTGAAAAACAGATCAAGAGCCGCTATGCAGATTATCGAAATGAAAATTATCGCAGTCCTTTCGCGCAGGAAGTCTCTGGCAACTTTGAGACCAACACGTTCGATGTCAGCGACGAGGAGCGGAACGCCGAATATGAGCGCCGCTGGCAAATGGGCGGTTTTGCATTTCTCGTCGCCTATGCCGATTCAGGCTCGGATCGCGTGGCGAATGAAACCATTGCCGACTTCGTTCGGAATAAGATTCGCGGCATCGTTAAGGACCCGCAACTGGCAGAAAAGCTCTGCCCTAACTTTGTCTATGCCAGCAAACGTCCGGTACTGGATACCAATTATTTTGAAACCTTTAATCGTGACAACGTCACCTTGGTCGATATTCGAGACAACGGCATTGAACGCTTTACCGAAACCGGTATTCGCGCCAATGGGATCAACCATGAAGTTGACTGCGTCATCTTCGCCACCGGCTTTGATGCACTGACGGGGACGCTGAATAAAATGGAAATCCGCGGCCGCGGCGGCCGATTACTCAAAGACAAGTGGGCCGAGGGTCCAAAAGCTTATTTAGGACTTTGCGCCGAAGGCTTTCCCAACATGTATGTGATCACAGGCCCCGGTAGCCCATCGGTGCTGACCAATATGATGGTCGCCATTGAACAGCACGTAAACTTTGTTGCCGATACCCTGGTGCATATGCGCGATAACGAGCAAACCCGTATCGAGGCGAAACTCGAAGCCGAAGAGCCTTGGGTTGCGCATGTCAGTGAGTTAGGTCACACCACCCTGTTTACCGCTGGCGCCAACTGGTACTTTGGCGACAACATACCCGGCAAGCCGCGGGTATTCCTTCCTCATGTTGACTGGGTTGGCTATGTAGAAAAGTGTGAAGAGGTGGTTGAGAAAAACTACGACGGCTTCTCCCTCGCCTAAATCACCACCAATTTTGGGGTCGGGGTAAAGTGCCGGGCTTTTACCCCGGCACTTTACCCCGACCCCAGCATTCTTAGTCGTCACTGGCGGAAAGTCAGCGCTCAATCGTCTTAAGGCCTATGGCCAATTTAAAACGGGGTGCCAGTCGTGTTTAATGGCGAGAATCTGTTGAGTGTGTTTATGGGCCTTCGAGTCCATCTGGCGCGTGCTGTGTCAAGAATAGTACCGCCCCATGAAGTCGAGGACATCGTTCAGGAAACTTACGTTCGCTTATGTCAGGTCGATAATAATTCTGACATCAGACACCCCCGCTCTTATTTGTTAAAAATGGCAGTCAACCTTGCCGTCGATCAGGTCAAGCGGGCAGAACATCGTTTGCGAGACCAGCAGATCGATGTTGACGAGCTGCAGCCTGCTGAGTTTGATCCTGAGCGCGACGAGATCTACGAGATCGCCGTTTCAAATGAAGAGTTCGGCTTGTTCTGCGAGGCTGTCAGGCTGCTTCCGGTGCAATGTCGAAGGGTGTTTGTTCTGAAAAAGGTCTATGGCTATTCCCAGCGGGAGATTGCCAAAGAACTCAACATCTCAGAAAACACGGTAGAGAAGCACGTCGCGCTGGCTATTAAACGCTGCACCTACTTTATGCTGCAGCATACTTCCAAGGATACCCTGGCGGGAAAAAACCAAGAGCGACCGACTATGCGGGAGGCAATTTATGAATAACGTAATAGAGTTGCGCAGCCAGGAGCAACGCCATGATGAGGCCGCCAATTGGATTGCAAAGCTCGATAAGGGATTGGCGGCCAACGAAGTTCGCGCGCTACAGCACTGGATGAAGGCTGACCCTGCCAACGAGGAAGTCCTGCTGAGAATGGCAAAAATGTGGGACAAACTTGATAGCTTGACCTGCCTGGCGAACATGTTTCCCCATCATCCAAGCCGCCGCTCGAAAAACCCAAAAGCCCTGTTAGCCACAGCAGCCGGCGTGCTCGCTGCCTTCTGCCTGGGCTATTGGAGCTATGTCAGCCCGCAGCAAATCTTCGCGCCGAAGCAACCACCGGTCGCGGCGGCTGCCAGCCAAGGCATCTATAAGACGTCCGTTGGGGAGCACTCGACCGTCGAGCTGTCAGACGGCACTCGAATCGCGCTCAACACCAACAGTCGAGTCCAGGTGAATTATACGGAACACCGCCGACTGATTCTGCTTGAACGAGGTGAATTGCATATTGAGGTGGCTCACAATCCCGCTCGCCCGCTCAGTGTTGTTGTTGGGAATCACGTAGTGCAAGCCATAGGCACTGCCTTTGACATAAAAATCAACAGTGAGCAACGGGTTGAGCTGATGGTGACCGACGGTAAGGTTCGAGTGGGCGTACATTCAAACCCTGACTTGAATAGCACCGATGAACTATTACTCCCGCCCCTACTCACCGATGATGCGCTGGCCGTGACAAGGGGCGAAAGAATCCTGCTTGGTGCGGCAGACGATATCATCGAAACCCTTGCGCCCGAGGAAATTGAAGTCCAATTGTCCTGGCGCAGTGGCAATCTTATCTTTCGTGGCGAATCACTTGGCGACGCTGTGGCAGAAATCAGTCGCTATACGCCGGTTGAGTTTGTGATTTTAAACAGTGACCTGCAAAAAATTCGGGTTGCCGGCCTATTTAAAACCGGTGATATCGCCGGTTTTTTGGCAACACTTAACGCAAATTTCAACATCACCTTCGAACAACTTGACGACGTCAAGATATTATTGAAACCAAAAGCGCGAGAAAACGCTGAACATTCCAGTTAACCGAACGGAGAAGTTTAATGTTCGATGTTGCCTGGCGGAAAATTCTTTCTGACTCGTCTAGTTTGCAAGCGGGAATAATCTCCGTCGCCAGACTATTGGTTAGCTACTGCGCTAGATATTTGACTCTGACGTGCTTGCTGTTGGTTACATGCCAGCTCCATGCCGCCCAGGTCACCAACAATAGCGTGATTAACTTCAATATTCCTGCGCAACGGGCAGACCTCTCGCTCATCGCGTTTGCAGAGCAATCAGATCAAACACTCGTATTTCCGTTTGATGAGGCAAAAGACAAAAAGGCAAACAGCCTGGTTGGCAGTTACCCGATATACGACGCGTTGGAGCGGCTATTAAAGGGTACTGGGCTACAAATCGCGATTGGGGAGCAAGGACAGCTTAGCATTATCAGCCAACACGTTGATTCAGGGGATGTGAAATTGAATAAATCAAACAGGACTAACTCGCTACTCGGTAACTTTGGAGCAGCCTTTCTATCGCTTTTCACGGTCTTACAAGCCGGTGCAGAAGATGCCGTATCCAGTAATACGACAGACTTTGCGATGGAGGAGATCATCGTCACTGCACAAAAGCGCGAAGCATCATTGCAGTCAACGCCAATCGCTATTACTGCCATTACGGCAGGCATGATCGAGAACGCTCAAATCGATGACATTCGTGATATTAACCAACTGGCACCCAGCCTCACCTATAACCAGGCGCCCGCTGGTCTTCAGTTGTACATTCGCGGCGTCGGTCAAGACGCGCCCACCGTCGGTAACAGCCCGGGTGTTGCCATCTATGTGGATGGCGTATACCAGGGCCAGCAGTTTGCTAATACTGCCACATTTCAGGACATAGAACGTATTGAAGTGCTGAGAGGACCACAAGGGACCTTGTATGGTCGAAATAGCACCGGCGGCAATATCAATATTATTTCTAAACAACCGGATTTCGATCCAAGCTTTAAGGTAGGCATCACCGGTGCAACCTATAATACGAGCCGGGTCAATTTAGTCGCTAACGGTGGCCTCATCGACGACACGCTGGCTGTGCGCGCCAGCTTGGCCGTTGATGACCGTGATGGCTATAGAACCAACCTGTTTAATGGCAAGGATATGGACTATGCACGGGTTGAGGCTGGCACCCTCGCTATGCTCTATACTCCTGCTGATAACATCGAATGGATCGTGCGAGCCGACTACCAGGAAAGTCACAGTGACGGTCGCCCCATGACCTATGCGGAGCGTGTCATAGGATCAGGGTTGAGCCCACTCGCCTTTGGTGGCAAGTCCGTCACTGATGATGCGAGCAAGCTGTACCATGATACCCCTGACTCGGAAGTGAGACGGTTCTGGGGCGTTAACGGGACCTTAACCTGGGATCTGGACGATCTACAAGTGAAGTCGATTACATCCTTTCGCGAATCGACCACAGCAACCTCACTGGATTCAGACGGCACTAACATACCGTTTGTCATCATCGAATCTCAGTCTGAGTCCGATGAGCTTTCGCAGGAAATAGATCTGCTGGGCAGTGCGTTCAATGATGCCATGGAGTGGATTGTCGGTGCCAGCTACTACCGCAACAAGGCCGCCACAACGCCCTATACCACGCTGCCATTTCTGACGGGTATTTTCCCGGCATTTCCACCCATCAACAACCTTAGCGGTGAACCAACTACGATTATTTTCGTCGACAGCGCGTTTCAGGAATCTCTGGTTTCCATTGGTGCTTTTGCGCAGGCGACCTACAGCATCAGCGATAAACTTCGCACGACCCTGGGCATACGCTTCACGAGAGACGAGAAAGACAATGTACAATCAAGCGTCTCCAATCTGACACCACCCGCGGATCACTGCCGAGCGCTGCCGGTCTCCAAAAGTTGGACCTCACCTACCTATAAAGTGGGTGTCGATTACGACCTGAGCGAGACGCTGATGACTTACGGTTCAGTCTCCAGAGGCTTTAAAGCGGGAGGATTTAATGCCGGTCGCTGTAACGACAGTTTTGATGAGGAAATCGTCACGGCCTACGAAATCGGCGTCAAGAGCAATCTGCTTGACCGCCGGTTGGTACTCAATGGCGCGGCCTATTTCTACGACTACACTGACATGCAGGTCAGAAGCTTCCTGACAGATCATGTCGAAATAGACAATGCTGCAGAATCAACCATCTATGGTCTGGAACTCGAGTTTGTGGCAACCCCTGCAGCCGGACTGCAGCTCGATGGCGGCATTAATCTGCAACGCGGCGAGTATGACACCGCCTCTCTCGATGACCCGATGGTACCTGGCATCGCGCTCGTTGACATCAGTGGTAATCGCCTGTTGCGCTCACCCGATCTGAAAGTCAACGTTGGCGTCCAGTATACCATGGGTTTAGCCTCAGGCGGTTCCCTGCAGGCTCGGTATGATGCGGCCTATACTGATGACTATTATGTCGATCCCTTTGAAAACAGCTTTGCCACCATCGAATCTCATACGATCCAGAATCTGCGGCTGACTTGGCGAAACATGGAAGACAATCTGTTTTTGCAACTGTTCGTTGAGAATCTTACTGATGAAGAACACTTCGAATGGAAGCTCAGTGCAGCGGCGGTGGGCGGTACCAGTGCTTCCTGGGCACCACCACGGGTGTTTGGTCTAAGGCTTAATTACAGCAATTAACCGATCTCTGCAACTGGTTAGATAACGGTAAAACCTGAGATGCGAGTGCGATCTGAGTGTCGCACTCGCATTTTTAATTGGAGAAATTCGGTGAAATTTACGCGCAAACAACTCGTCCTTGGCCTCGGCATATTGTTGGTCAGTCTTGGCATTTATGCTTACATGAGCGGTTTCAGTCAAAACCTGATGAGACAAATGACCCTGGTTTTCTCCCAACCTTCCGGTCAATTCGATCCGACCCTGGTATTGAACAAGCCTTCCGACCAGTTCGATCCAAGCCAGGCAGCTAAGGCACCGGACTATGCCGAGAGCGACTACTGGGCAGCACTGCCAAACAAGCAAGACCCCGCAGATCTGATCCCGGCCGGCGTAGCTGACGCTGACATTCAGGGGCAGGCTCCCGTAGATGTATTCTTCATTCATCCCACCGGCTTTTTGAGCGGCGGCACCTGGACCTCACCGCTGAACCCGAACAGTGCAACGGAAGAAAACACCCAATGGATGATGGCTTATCAGGCCAGCGCCTTTAACGGTTGTTGTAACGTCTATGCGCCGCGGTACAGAGAAGCGTCAATTTTCAGTTATACAGCCACGAGCCTGGACGAGCGCGATCGAATTCTTGACTTCGCCTATCAAGATGTAGCCGCCGCGTTTGACTACTTTATTCAGCATTATAATGCTGACAAGCCATTCATCATTGCCAGTCACAGCCAGGGCACCCATCATGCTCTGCGTCTGCTGAAGGAACGGATAGACAAGACACCCTTACGGGAACGGTTAGTTGTCGCCTATGTGACAGGCAGCACCATCATCGGCGTGTCAGAGGAATGGCTGGCGGGCCTGGTCGACATTAAAGCGTGCCAATCCGCCACCCAACTAGCCTGCATCAACCACTGGGATACGGCTGCAGAGGATGGCGCTGTGATCCCTCGCAGTGGCGATACGCTGTGCACAAACCCACTGACATGGGAAACCAACTCGACGCGAGGGCCTGCAGACCTGCATAGCGGCGCATTACCCATCACCTCGGCTTTTAACAATAACCGCGATCCAGCCAACCCACCCGAGAATGTGACCTTTACGGCCCTAGCGGCACCCTTGCCACATCTGACATGGGCCGAGTGTCGTGATGGAACCCTAAGGGTTGCAGCGCAAAGCAGTGAGGTTTTTACCAAGCTCAGGCCGGGACAGTCTTATCACATTTTGGACTATCCACTGTTTTATATGAATGTGAGAGAAAACGCCAAGTTGAGAGTCAAGACCTTTTTAGCAGGTCGCCTCTCCGATTGACCGTTGCTTGCCAGCTTTGTCAGCAAACGCTTGACTAGTTTCGATCTCGACACTAGGTTAAACCTATAACTTGGGAGAAGCTTAGATGCCGACACTAAATACGCTAGACGAACTGCAGTTGAACACGCTGCCGTTGGACAAAATTGATGTCAGCCGCCCCACGCTTTTCCAGCACGATACCTGGCAACCTCTATTCGCTCGACTGCGCAAAGAAGCGCCCGTCCACTATCTGGCGGACAGCGTGAATGGTCCCTTCTGGTCAGTGACGAGTCACGAACTGATCAAGGAGGTTGACACCAACCATCAGGTATTTTCCTCCGAGAAGGGTGGCATTGCTATCGTCGATCCCTACGCCGCTGCAGAAGGTCAGATTCAGGGTCAGAGTTTCATTACCCTGGATGAGCCAAAACACATGAAGCAGAGAATGGCAGTTGCCCCTGCGGTTGCTCCACGGAATCTTGCTGAATTTGAACCCCTGATCAGAGAGCGTGCCGCCGACATCCTCGACAACCTGCCTATCGGCAAAACGTTCAACTGGGTGCAGGAAGTCTCAATCGAACTCACCGCCCGCATGTTGGCGACATTATTCGATTTTCCCTATGAAGAACGCCATAAACTGGTCTACTGGTCTGACCTTGCGACGGCTGTACCTGAGGTCACTGGCGATACCAATATCGATATGGGCAAGCGTTATCAAGAACTCATGGGCGCCGCTGGTGCTTTCTACCAACTGTGGATGTCGAAGGCCGGTCAGCCACCGGCATTCGATTTGATCTCGATGCTTCAGCACAACGCAGAAACCGCAAAAATGAACGAGGACCCTGAATTGTTCCTCGGTAACATACTGCTGTTGATCGTGGGTGGCAACGACACCACGCGCAACAGCATCAGTGGTGGGGTTCTGGCGCTGAATCAGTTTCCTGATCAGTACCAAAAACTGAGAGAAAACCCTGGTCTGATACCTAATATGGTGTCTGAGATGATTCGCTGGCAGACCCCGGTACTACACATGCGCCGCACGGCGCTGCAAGACTACGAACTCGGCGGCAAACAGATCAAAGCCGGAGACAAGGTAGTCATGTGGTATCTCTCTGGTAACCGGGATGAGTCGGTGTTTGAGAACGCCGACAAACTGATCATTGATCGCCCTAATGCCCGCGCCCACGTTGCTTTTGGCTTCGGGGTACATCGCTGCATGGGCAATCGCCTGGCAGAGCTACAGCTTCGCGTCTTATGGGAAGAGATTATGCAACGCTTCCATACCGTTGAGGTTGTGGGCGATGTAGAGCGCCTGCCTAACAATTTCATTAGAGGGATCAGGAACGTGCCAGTAAGGCTCCACCCATATTAACGCGTTCGACTGTGATTTTGACTCACTCAGCCCTATCGAAGGATTCAAGCCTTCGCTCGGCTGCCAAAGTTTTACAGTACCCTTTCCCCGACCCAACGTACGCCGTTAAAATGCTTTCAGATTTTAGCCAAACTTCTAATTTTAATTCTCATTTCGAACCTATTTCTGTGAGCCCGAAGATTTACCATGAATGACATCCTAAAACCTGGAAAGCTGGGTAATCCTGACGCGACCTTCATCACCGACCCCAGAGCCGACCCACGAATCAAAGCCGTGATGCAGACCATGATCGCATTCGGAGACGGTAAGCCAGCGCCGGGACCCGATGCCAGCTACGAGGAGTGCGTCGCCTACAGTCAGGGCTTTGAAGCTGCCTCGGCCGCCAGTCATGCACTGGAATGGCAGGCCATGCCCGCGTTTGACTCGGTGCTTACCTCGACCCAGGTTATCCCCGGTGACACGGGACATGACATTCAACTCTATTTGCATCTGCCAAAAGACCAGAAAGAACCCGGACCCGGCATAGTGCATTTCCATGGCGGCGGCATGGTACTGATGACAGCCGCTGACCCCAGCTTTGTGCGCTGGCGCAACAGCCTTGCGGCCGCCGGCATGCGCGTCATTGGCGTGGAGTTTCGCAATGGCGGCGGCAGCCTGGGTAACCACCCCTTTCCTGCGGGTTTAAATGATTGTGCCAGCGCGGTCAATTGGGTACATGCCCATCGCGATCAGTTGGGTATCTCGACTCTGGTGTTATCGGGAGAGTCCGGCGGCGGTAACCTGAGCCTTGCGACTGCGTTAAAGGCCAGGCAAGAAGGCTGGCTCGATCAGATCAAGGGGGTCTATGCCTTGTGCCCTTACATCTCTGGGTCTTACGGGAATCCACCCCTTGAGCTGGTCTCATTAAGGGAAAATGATGGCTACTCTATCGACAGCGTCATGATGGCGACCCTGGCCAAAGTTTATGATCCCAACGGCAGCCATGACGCTAACCCACTGGCCTGGCCCCTACAGGCCAGCCTCGAAAATCTGCAAGGGCTACCACCACATGTCATCTCAGTGAACGAGCTCGACCCACTCAGAGATGAAGGACTGGCGTATTATCGCAAGTTGATGGCCGCCGGGGTTCCAGCTTCAGCGCGAACGGTGCACGGCACCCCTCACGCCGGTGACTTGAACTTACCGGATGTGACACCTGATCTTTATCAAGAAGCGATCACTCTCATTTGCCGGTTTGCCCGCTCGCTGAACTAGCCGCTTATCTGGCTTCAGTCTTTTAAGTATCGACACTTCACTTGGAGTATCTCAATGATTCATATCTGCAAAGTGCTACTGGCCAGCGCAGCCCTGTTCACCATAGCCGCCTGCGGACTTACCTCGGAAGAGCCAACCAGTGCAGCCGCAACTAACATCGACGCCACTGGCATGACAGCCAAGGCCATTCATGCTCACTCCCTCGTGCTTGATGCGCATGCCGACATTGAAATACCGGGCAAAGCGTCTCGTTATGTGGGTAGCGATGGTTTATCGAAAGTCGCACCCGATAAAATGCGCGCCGGCGGCGTCGATGCGGTTGTCATGTCTGTGGCAGTGGGCCCCGGACCACGAGACGCTGACGGCTATGCCGCGGCGCGAGCAATGGCCGATGAGAAGCTCAGCGCGGTGAAGGCACTAGTAGCAGACCCAGAAAACAACCTTGTATTGGCGCGTTCGGCAGACGAGCTCGCACAGGCCCACACTGACGGCAAGGGTGCACTGATTCTCGGCTTGCAGAATGCTCGAATACTGGGCACCGAGGTCTCTGCACTGGACGACTTTTATGCCGCAGGCGTCAGAGTATTTGCACTGACCCACATGGGCCATAACGATTTTGCCGACTCCTCGAGACCCATCTATAACAGTGAAATTGGCGCTCATGAGGTCGAAGCCGAACATGGCGGCTTGTCTGAATTAGGCCGCCTGGCTATCCAACGCATTAACGCACTCGGTGGCATCAACGATATTTCCCAGCTGTCTAAAGCAGCTGCATTGCAGGTTCTGGCCCTATCAACGACACCCGTGATCGCCAGTCATTCAAATGTCTGGCAACTGTCGAATGTCAGCCGTAATTTGACAGATGAAGAGATCGACTTGATCGGTAAAAACGGCGGCGTGATTCATATCGCGCCCTTCAGAGGTTATCTGTTCGACTCGTCGAACAAGGAACTCGATGGACTGATTCGCATGGCCCGCCGCGAAGCTGGCATTGAGGAAGACTACTATTACCCTTTTGAGCTGTATTGGGAGATAGACGACGAGGCTGTGCAGAAGCAATTCCTCAGCACCGTCAGCGAACTGTTAGGCCCTGGTAGCATGGATGACGTGCTCAATCATATTGACTATGTGGTTCAGCGTATTGGCGTTGATCACGTGGGCATAGGCACAGACTTTAACCATGGAAGCGGCATTATCGGTTTCGATGATGCCAGCGAGGCACTGAACGTCACGAAGGGATTGCTAGAGAGAGGCTATAGCCAACAAGACATCGAGAAAATTTGGGGTGGTAATTTTCTTCGTGTATTTGCCGCCGCAACAGAAGGTGCTAAATCGAGCTAAGCCAGAAGCATTGTGGCATTTCGTCGCAGAGCAAAGGAGCAAAGGAGCAAAGAGGTAAAGGGGGTCGGGACCCCCACTTCTCCGGTGACTAGGCGACCGCCACTTTCACTGGTCTTTTACCGCCGGGTCCATACAGATTGACCTGTAAGCTTGAGATGGCATGCACCAGTGCGTTTGGCGCGATTTTCTGCTTACCGGTCCAGTGGATGTTTGGGAATCGATCAAATATTCGCTCGAATGCCATGCGCAATTGCAGTTTCGCCACTCGTGACCCCAAACACTTATGTACGCCATGTCCAAAGGCAATGTGTTTTTCGACATTGTCTCTATGCATGTTGAAGGTATCCGGGTTCGGAAAAACATTGGGGTCGCGATTAGCCGCGCCGTACCAGAGCACCACTTTCTCATCTTTCGCGATCGCCTGACCATTCAACACAGTATCTTCTATGGCTGTTCGACGCATATGCATTACCGGCGACACCATCCGCAGCGCTTCTTCAGACATCCGCGGAATCAGTGACGGATCGTCAAGAACCATTGCCCGCTGATCGGGAAACTCAGTCATCAATCGAATCGTACCCGACAGTGAATTCCTGGAGGTGTCGTTGCCAGCAAAAATAATTAACAGCCAAGAACCATCAAGAAATTCCTGGGACAACAACTCACCGTCGACTTGTGACTGGGCGATGACGGTTAGCAGATCGTCCCGAGGATTCACACGCCGATCTGCCATCACCTGTTGACCATAGGCAAACATATCGTTTACCACGGCGTTGAACCGGAACGGAAAAAGTGGTTCCGCGAAAAAGGTCTGCCAGGGATTAGAGAGAAACTGACTGGCCAGCTCTAAATGATGCATCCAGACTTTAACCTTGGGTCGATCTTGCTCGTCAATGCCCAGCATTTCGCACAGGGTGAACAAAGGTACTTCCTCAGAAAACATCTTCACAAAATCAACGACAGGTCCCTTCTTCTCCATTTTATCGAGCAGCTCATCGATTTTTAGTCCCACTTTGGTTCGAAGCGTTTCCACATAGGCAGGGAAAAAGAACTGACTCTGCTGGGTCCGCATATCTCGATGCAAGGGTTCATCCAGGTTGATCAGCGAGTTAAAGGCTGCCAGCATGAGCTTCTCGGGACGCCATTGCTTTCGCTCTGGCACTCCCATGTTGATACTGCCACGTTCTGACGAAAAGACGCTGTGAGCGAGTTCAGCTGCCTTGATGTCATCGTATCTTGTGACAGACCAAAAACCCGATAGCCCCTTGTCTGTGTTAGTCCACATCACGGGCGCTTCTTCACGCATCGTCTTATAACGATCGAAAGGATGGCCCCTTGTCCATGCGGAGGGGTCGGCAAAATTATAACCATTAAACGTTGGATAGACGGCTGGGCTGGTTGGAAACCGCTGCCCCGAATCGATTAATATATTGTCGCTGATCAGCTTCAAACTCACACTCCCGATTGTTAGGGCACTAATATCATTGAATCTGCACCATCATGCAAGTTAGCTCGCCTTTGTGTTGTTGGTAACCAGGTGAAATCTCGATGGATTTGAATAGCATGATGAGCACCTGGTTTCAGCAGGGCCCATCGTGGAGCACACTGAGGCCCTTCTTGGGTTAATTCCCCGTCAGATGAGGTTAACAGGCGCTGGATTCGTGCCGGTCGTGATGTTATTCGCTCGAGCCAGAATCATGGGGTTGAAGATATCGTGAGTCTGAATATAGAGCTGGTTGGCGCGAATGCCAGCAAACACAATTTCTGCTAACTGCTCGGGCTTCATTCCTTGCTTGAGTGCTGCGGCAAATGCAGCTCTGCCCTCTTCTTGCGCTTGAGTCAGTGCAAGCGGCTCGCCATCATTCATAAGCGCCGCCGGTCGATTGCGGCCACTCTCCATGATACGAGTATCGATCAAGCCCGGACAAAGTACAGACGCGCCAATCTTCAAGTTTTGAGCCTCCAGATCCCGATACAGAATCTCAGTAAGAGCAACGACACCATGTTTGGTAACGGCATAACCGGCATTGGTACTGGCGCCCAGAAGGCCAGCTACTGACGCGGTGTTGACGATATGACAGGCTGTGTCTTGCGTAATCATTTGTGGTACGAAAACACGCAAACCATGAATCACGCTCCAGAGGTTGACGCCCATCACCCATTCCCAGTCCTTCTCCGTGCTGTTCCAGGCATTACCACCACCACCCACACCGGCATTGTTAAACAACAGGTGAACACCACCAAAATTTGCCACCGCTTGCTGCTTCAGATTTTCAAGCTCCTCGAGCAAGGCAACATTGGTCTTGACCGGCAAAATGGCGTTCTTTCCGGCTGCCTGTAACTCCTCCGCAGCCTGTTGCAAGGCGTTTTCTTCGATGTCGGCCATGACCACCTGCATGCCCTCAGCCAGACATTTTTCCGTCAATGCCCGTCCAATTCCACTCGCCGCGCCGGTAATGACGGCAACTTTACCTTCAAATTCTTGCATACTCAGTACTCCTGATAAAAAGTTAACTGCGCCTCGCGCCATTGCTCGATAGGCCGTCATCACTTGAGAGGTCCTTATCGGCGGGGCAGAATCTCAGGCGCGGCATTCAGCGCTTCAATCGCAAAACCTGCGGCAGCCTTGTAGTCGGCCATCATTGCCTGACGCTCCACTTTCGGGAACACCGCTTCAATGTCATCGAACAAGCCGCCACAACGGGTATCAAGCTCATTCAGGATAGCAAATGGTCCTGCTCCACGGTTGCGCAACACGACCGCCGAGATACTCTCGCACAATTGCTCATCGAATGCCCTTAATGCGGTTGAATTAATGCCGTGGGAGACCATTGCCGCACCTAACATTCGGGCATCGACGATCGCCTGACTGGCACCGTTAGACCCGGTAGGATACATGACATGCGCGGCATCACCTATGAGGACAACATGCTTATCAACCCAGGTCGAAACCGGATCCCGATCGATCATGGGATACTCATAAATATCTTCCGCACCCCTTAGCATGCCTTGAAGATCCACCCACTCATAATCCCAGTCTCTAAAGTGATGAATAAAGTCTGCCGGCTCAGACCGCTTATTCCAGTCACCTTGAGTCCGGCCTTGCGAGTTATCCATTGTGACCTCGGCTATCCAATTGATGCGCGCCAGACCTGTCACTGGATCTGGTGGCGAGATCGGATAAAAAACAATACGCTGATGATGGGTGCCTAAACCGACAAAGGAAGCGCCGGAGCGAATCGGTTTTCCCAGACTGGTACCGCGCCACATGACGGCACCGCCCCAATGAATCGGTGGTTGATCCGGATGCATTTGTGCACGCACGTTTGAGTGTAATCCATCAGCGGCGATCAGCAACGAACCCGCGACTTCCAGCACCTCGCCCATCGCCCCACTGATAGTCACCATGACACCCCACTCAGTATTGCGATAACCGGTGACCTTGTGCCCGGTTTTAATCACATCCACGCCTAGACGTTCCACCAGGGTTCTGTACAACAGCATCTGCAGTTCTCCGCGATGAACTGCATACTGAGGCCAGTGATAGCCGGCTGCCAGCCCGCGGGGTTCTGCATACACATCTTTCCCGTTTAGACCGACCAGGGCCCACTCTTGCACTTGTAAACCAATGGTGTCCAGCACCTCAGCATTCAGACCAAGTCCATAGAGTTCACGCACGGCATTGGGTTGCAGGTTGATGCCTACACCCAGAGGGCGTACTGTCGCCACCGACTCAAAGACCAGACACGGCACGCCGATTTGATGTAGCGTCAGCGCCATACTCAAACCGCCAATACCGCCACCGGCGATAATGACAGGCATTTGGCCCATATCTGTCTTTATCGAGTCCATCGTCTGCCTTGCGTCTGCCCTTTTACGGCGCTTGGGTTTGAGTATCGCTCACGGCAGAGTGGGGTACAATCTGCGTGTGGCTCGTCAAATAGCCCGAAAAACCTTTGCCCAGTCTTCCAGTGCCGACTCATGATTGTGCACCAATTGAACCGTCAGTTGTGTATACCCCGCGTCTCGCAAACCTCGCAAGCGCGAAACCAACTCATCATGCTGACCACTCATGGTCGTGTTTTGTACCAGCTGTGGCGTGATATGAGTTTCCTCGGGACGCACATACATCAGATGACCACGATGATTACTCAAATAACGTGCCGTTGCCGGCGAGTAATGATCATGGACCTTAAGATACTCATCCAGCAGATCACGCAAGGGTCCAGGCTTAATACCCTTGCCGCCCATGCCGCCAATCTCATCGGCCATGTTATGAAAAGTCACCGCTGTTAAAGGCCCTGCCTGGGCCATCAGCCGAGCATTGTCTGACTCAGGATCACCTTGCAGGACTGCGCCCAGAAAGAACAGGTTAGCTGCCAGCTTTTCAAGGGGACGACCACTGCGGGTCCAGATTGACTGCATTTCCTGCAGAGCCTGCAGCGCTCCCATCGAGCCAAAATTCAACCAGCCAGCATCAAGGTCAGCGGTTAGCTGCTTGGCTTTCGGGCCAAAGGCAGAGACCCAGAGCGGAACCTCGTCTTCAAGATTGATGAGTTGCAGATCAGGGTCCAAAAACTGCACCTGCCGCATCTGACCTTCCAGCTGTACCTCTGTCAGCTGTCCATGTAATAGCCGGCGAACGGCTTCGACGTAACTTCGCATTTGCCGCAATGACATGGCGCCAAGCCCCATGGTACGACGCGCAGTAAAACCGGTACCGACACCAAAGTCGATTCGGCCGGGTGCAATCTTATTCAATGAAGCAAAGGCATTGGCTGCGACCGGCTCGATTCGATTGCTTGGCACCAGCACCCCGGTGCCCAGGCGTATTCGGCTGGTTTCGTGAGCAGCGAGGGCCATGCAGATGAACACGTCGGGATTGAGCATCTGAGTATCGTAGAACCAGGCACTGTGAAAACCCAAAGCCTCAGCCCGCTTCGCCCAGCGCCAGGAGTCGACTTCGGAGGCAAAGGCTACAGAGTATTGCATGTCTGGATGCTCCTTTCAGCATTCAAGGTTTGGCGTTGACGTCAGTGAACCTCGCCCGAGTGCCGGCATTATTGCTATTTCGCGTATCAAGACCTGCTTATCAAGCCTTGCTTATCATAACTATCTAGCCAAGCTTGCTAGTCAAGCTTCCTAGTCAAGCTTCTGCCATTACTCTGGCGATCGCTTCCTTTGATCGCCACTCAGGCCCCTGCAGACGCCAAAGATAAGCTGCGGCGATACTCAGCACCATGGTAACAAACACACCCCAAGACACGAGAGGGCCAAGTTCCCAGACCTTGATGACCAAAAACTGTCCGACTAGCATCAGCCAGTGCAAGATGACCGAAACCCACATCAACCAACGCGTATCGCCGGCACCGCGCAAAATACCACCCGCTATCAAAATAATACCGTCAGCCATCACATAGCTGGCAAGTCCCAGCATCATCAGGCTCGCCAGGGACAGGATCGCTGCATCATCACTGCTGCCAACCAGAAACAACTCCACCAGTGCCTGACGATGAAAGACAAAAACTAGCGACAGGATAAAAGAATACCCCATACCCAGCAGAAAGCCGCTTTTGATCACCTGATGTAACTTGCTTGAATTACCCTCACCTACATACCGCCCTACCAGACTTACCAGGGCGACGTTCAGACCGATCATAGGCACGTAGGAAACGATATCCCAATTGAAGACGATCGCCGCAGATGCAGCTTCAACAACACCGTATGACTGAAACATCAGCAAAAACACATTAAAAGCCGCGACATTGAGAAACATCTCAATGCCAGCCGGAAATCCCAGTCGAACATAGCGTCGCAAGATCCCCAAGTCGATGACCAAAGACGCCGCCACATCGAATCGGCGCCGATGCTCTCGCGCCAGGTAAAACGCCAAAAACACAATAACACTGAACAGGGTGCTAATAATGGTGCCCCAGGCGGCACCGGCGATTCCCAACGACGGTAAACCCCAGACCCCGAAAACCAGCGCATAGGTCAGGGGTAAATTGAGCAGCACACCGAGCGCATCGGCAACCATCAGCACACGAGTCTGACCGATACCCGCAAAATAGGAACCCAAACTGGTCTTACAAAGACTGATGGCAGAACCCCAAATGAGCAGTTCAAAATAAGTTTCTTCAAGCGCAGCCAGTGCCTGACTATGGCCCATGCTGGTAAACAATTTACTGACAAAGACACTGATGAAAAGCAAGGCCGGCACAAAGACCAGGCACATGAGGAGTCCCTGGGTCTGCACTCGTGGACATTTAGCCAACTCACGGGCACCGTAATACTGGGCTACCAGCGCATTGCCATAGGACAGTACGCCGATAAACAGTGACAGACAAAAATAGGCAGCAACGCCGCCTCCCAATGCTGCCGCAAGATGGGTGGGACTCACCGAGGACATAAAATAGCGGTCGGTAAATATCATCAACGCGAAGGCACCCTGGGATATGACCATCGGGTAGGCCAGCGCCAGCAATTCCCTCATGCTACGTTTGTCGACAGAGTATTTTAAGGTCAATTTTAGCAACCACAGACTACAGGGGCGTCACCACTCAGTCGTCGGCTCGAAGTAACTGAAGACTCGACATGAATGTATTCGGCAGTATAGTCGCTTTCCGTTTCGAATGTCGTTTCCGGGACCAACGCTAATTGCCTATCCTAAATGACCAAAATCCTAAAAGACTGTACGCGACATGACAGATTGCACGAGCGCGCTGCGCCTGAGTGGAGAAAACTGACTGTCGAAAACAGCACCTATCGCACTGAAAGTTACTACTCGGGGTTTCAAGTAGCCGAGATACCTGCCGGGGATCAAGACTTTGCGCCCATCACGTGAAACATTGGACAAACATCAGCAAAACCAGCAAGGCCAGAAGCTTGCTGCCCTGCAACCGGCAACAGCATAGGCATCTGCCAGCGCAACTTTTAGTCACTGGTGTATTGGCAACGGGTACGCTTCGAAGCGGTCGAGACGACCTTGGGCAACCCTGTAGCGTATATCTGTGATCAGTTTGCAATAAGGCTTAGGTACACAACGACGTTTGAGATATTCAATTCCTGGTTTCTAGCCTTCAAGGCGTTGTGATCCTGAATGAGACTCAGTGTATTCACTATTGCCATGCGGGACCAATATTCGTTGCATTATGTGTTCCAAACCTTATAGTAAAAGGGCTCGGCAGATTCGAGCAATGCCCAGTCAAGTTGAGTCTAAAATGTCATCACAGTCGATGTCAGCGCGACCGGTCGATGCCATCAAAGCGACTGAGGCGAGACTGCAAAACACCACTATTTTGGCGTTCTCTGTGCCTCGTATCGCGTTTGGCATTATGGGCACGCTGTTCACTGTTTATCTGATGAAATTTGCCACCGACGTACTCCTGATCGCACCTGCGATTATGGGCACAATTCTCGCGATTTCCCGTCTGTTTGATGGTCTGACGGATCCACTAATTGGTTATTTTTCCGACCGAACTCAATCCAGTCTTGGTCGACGCCGTGTCTGGATGTTCTGGTCTGCCATTCCCATGGCAGTCGCCCTGGTTGGCATCTGGTCACCGCCAATGGCACTCAACGCCACTATGCTGGTGGTCTGGATGACCAGCTGTCTGTTGTTGTACGAAGCGGCCTGCACAGCTTTTTTTGTCCCGCATGGCGCGCTTGGTATGGAGTTATCAACCAATTATCATGAACGTACTCGCCTGTTTGGCTACAGCCATATGATTGGTATCTTTGGCGTAGCGGCTGGATTGTACGCGCTGCACCTGATGAACCAGGCAGACGACAAGCGCGAGTTTGCGTTCAATCTGTCTCTGTTTGCCGGCACCGTCATCGCCACAATGGTACTTTGGACCACCTATCTTTTGCCTGAGCGGACAACTTACCAGGGACGAGGTGCCGCCAATCCATTTAAGTCCTTTAAAGATGTTTTTCGTAATCCCCATGCACGACTGCTGCTGATTGTTTATGGCATTGAAACCTTTGGTGGCGCCACCCTCGGTATACTGGCAGCCTACACCGCGGAATATGTCGTCAAGATGGAGAACCTGGTGATCATCCTGGTGGTTTATCAGCTGCCACAATTTATCTTCGCGCCTTTGTGGATTCGACTTTCGAAATACTATGGCAAGCGTAACCTGTGGATCGGTGCAACCCTGTTATCTGCCCTGTCCTACGGCGCGCTGATTTTTGCAGGAGAAAACAGCGACCTTTACGTCTATGCCTGCTGCTTCATGGCCGGTCTTGGTGGCGGAGCTGGCGCGGTGCTACCGCCTTCGATGCAGGCTGATATCGTTGACTATGACGAGTATATGACCGGAGAGCGTAAGGAAGGTGCCTACATTGCCGTCTGGAATTTGGTGCGCAAAATCGCCGGTTCGATCACAGCATTTGTAATTGGTATCGCCCTGCAAGTGTCTGGCTTTGAACCCAATGTTGAACAGACTGAACTTGTAAAATGGACCATACTTTCTTTGTTGGCATTGATGCCTGCCGCTTGCTATATCGTCGGCGCGGTCCTGCTGCTGAAGTTCACCCTGAACGAAAAGGAACACGGGGCTATTCGGCGAGTGCTAGATGAACGAGCAGGGTAACCTACTCGGCACCATTGGCTATCTCTCGGCCTAACGACTCCACCAGACTGCATCAGAGAACGCTTTTTTAACAGCGTAACCGCCAAGCCAACAACAGACTCTTGATCGCTGTCGTGACTGCCAATGGTTCGTCAAACATCAAATGATGGCTGGTGTTGGGAATGGTCAGCATGGGGATCACGCCATCGGTGAGCTGGCGAGTATAGGCCAGACTATCCTGACTATAGTCGAGACTCTGCTCAGCCATAATAAATGCGACAGGGCAGGCCAGATTCAGCAGCTTCACTTCTCGACTCGGCTCGCCAGGCGCCTCCATCGTCAGATTCTTGAACATGCCTGGGTCAAACTTCCAGGTCCAACCGCCCTCCACCGGTCGAATCCCCTTAGCGCCGACATAGGAAACAATGGCAGGATACTGACAGGTTTGTTCTGGCATCAGCCGAAACCGCGCCAACGCTGCCGCCTGATCTTCATAGACTCGAGTTGGCTTGACGGGTTCTGAGCGACGCTGCGCACGAAATTTGGCATATTCAGCCGCCTGCGCTGGTGACGAGATAGTGAAGTCCAGTGTGATGATACCGCCCAGTGCCTGCCCAAACAGGTAGCCAGTATCCAGTGTAACAAAGCCGCCAAAGCTATGGCCGACTACGAAGGGTTTGTCGCCAAGCGCCGCTGCCTGGGCTACGCCCATCACCTCTCGCGCAAACTGGGCACCCGAGTAGCTGTCACGCCAGCCGCTGTCACCGGCACCGGAAAAGTCCATGGCGGCCACTCGAAAATGATCTGCGAGGAAAGGCGCGACCATGCGCCACCATTCCAGGTGCGCATGACTGCCATGAAGCAAGACGATGCCCGGCTTACCTATCTCACCCCAGGTCACATAGTGAATTGAACAGCCATCAACAATGACATCTCCCGCTTCACTGGGCACAGCAAGCGCTCGTTGAAACCAGGCAGGTAAAGGGGCAGCAGACGCATGCTCATCAAAGGAGGCGGACGAAATCATAACTACAGCTCTAAAGGTTCAAAAAAGTTCAAATAAGACAGCAGCAGGCAACCATGACGTGTTGCGATGCCGATATGACAGCCACGCAAGATACTCTCGATAGCTGCCTATTGCCAGCCGGCGATGATCTTCGGCGCTCACCAGGAATCTTCTTGCCGTTAATCGTTATGGCTGCTTAAAACCCGCCATTTTGTCCATCGAGTCGATCCGCCCCTGATCCAGCCCAACTTCAATAAGATCATCTCTCACCGCTTCATAAGCAAATCGACGAAACACTCGACGTCGAGTATGGAAAAAATAGACGAGTAACCCCCAGCCGTTGAGCACCAGGCAAACCAGCGCAACCCAAGGTCTGATGAGATCGATAAAATAGGCCACCATCAGAATCTGTATCCAAAACTCCGGCTTGGTCAGGGTCACGACAAAGAGGCCAAGTCGACCCGGCAGCATCGTCATCCAGATTGCCATCATCAGCAGCGCGAGACTGATAAAACCAATTTCCAATTCAAACCTCGTCACGGCACCCTCAAGGATGCCGTTGAGGGCGACAAAACCCAGCAAAAAACACACAGTAGCGTGCATTTTGTGCCCTACCTTATCGACTAGCAGCAGGTAGCCATTGGGCCGGCCTGACAGCGTCATCCACGCCTTTGGCTTGATCAGAAAATCATCGAACACCTCAAACAATCCCAATCCCAGATAGACGATCACTTCAACCCAAAGAATGCCTTTTAATAACGGCGTCAATGCATAAAGCTCAGCTGACTCCAGCACGTTCGTTTACTCCCGTTGTGTTTGGTCCTGTCATTCGACTTCACATTCATGAAGGTGGTTTCAGTCGAACCCTTTTTATCCGTAACAACCCTACTTATTTTTTACTCTGACGGCAAATAACCCTAGAATCTGTTTTCACCAGTTAACTACAGGAAGGCCAACTTGCCAGCGACCTCATCGCTCGCCCCTCTGCGCAACAAGACGTTTCGTGCCATTTGGATGGCCAGTATTCTTTCCAACTTTGGTGGCATGATTCAGGCAGTCGGCGCCGGCTGGATGATGACTTCTCTGTCGGACTCAGCGAATCTGGTGGCACTGGTCCAAGCGTCGACTACCCTGCCCGTCATGGTCTTTTCGCTGGTCTCAGGGGCAATTGCCGACGGGTTTGATCGGCGGCGGGTTATGCTGATGGCGCAATTTTTCATGATTATTGCCTCTGCCTGCCTCGCAGTCTTTGCCTGGCTCGATCTGCTTACACCCTGGGTGTTGCTGGGTTTTACTTTTCTGATCGGCTGCGGTATTGCGTTTAACAACCCCGCTTCGCAGGCCGCCGTGGGTGACATTGTGCCTCGCGAGGAGGTGCCGGCAGCCGTACTTCTGAACAGTGTCGGCTTCAATGTGACTCGCAGTATTGCACCTGCTCTGGGTGGCGTCGTCGTTGCCATGGCTGGCGCGGCTACCGCTTTTTTTCTGAACACCTTGAGTTACATAGGCCTGATCGTTGTCCTGTGGCGTTGGCAGCCCAGCCTGCCTAAACCTGCGCTGCCCCGCGAACCCCTGATTTCGGCCATGACGACAGGAATGCGCTATATCGCCATGTCACCCAATATTGCCAAGGTGATGCTGCGCGGCTTTATCTTTGGCCTTACGGCTATCGTCATACTCGCTCTGTTACCCCTGGTTGCACGAGACCTGATATTGGGCGGTGCCCAAACCTTTGGTGTTCTGCTTGGCGCTTTTGGCGTTGGAGCCGTGGGTGGTGCGATGATTTCACGTCCGGCCAGAGAGCGCTGGGAGAACGAGGTGCTGGTTCGCACGGCATTTATCGCACTGGCGGCCTGCGCTGTGATTACCGCCTTCAGCGGGAGCATCTGGTTGACGAGCATTGGCTTGCTACTTGGCGGTGCTGCCTGGGTATTTGCCCTTTCGATGTTCAGTACCACCGTTCAAATGTCGACCCCACGATGGGTCGTTGGCCGCGCCATCTCCCTGTATCAGATGTCGGTGTTTGGTGGTATGGCGCTGGGCAGCTGGTTGTGGGGCGGGCTGACTGAAGCCAGCTCACTGGTGTTAGCGCTCAATGGTGCAGCGCTGGCCATGATCGCGGGCGCGATCATGGGTATTCCCATGCCCCTACCTAGCAAGGAAATGTTGAACCTGGATCCTCTCAATCGCTGGCAGGCACCCCTGATTGCATTGAAGATAGACCCGACCAGTGGCCCTGTCGCGATCAGTGTCGAATATCAGATCAAGACAGAGTCGATTGCCGAGTTCATGCCTCTGATCGCACAGCGTCGCCGTATTCGACGCCGAGATGGCGCCCACGAATGGACCCTGTTACGGGACCTGCAGCAGCCCGAAATCTGGGTCGAGCGCTTCGAGATGCCCACTTGGTTGGACTATTTACGCTTTCATATGCGTACCACCCATGCTGACGGTCGAGTCAGCGACCAGATCCAGGCTCTCCATCAGGGAACCTGGCCGCCTACTGTGCGCCGTATGCTGATACGAGACCCTATTCGTAGTCGAACGGATCCCGTCGCTCCTCCACTGACCGACGACCTTCCGCTTTGATTCACTCAGCGCGCGAACCCGAAGCAGGCTAAGGCTCAGCTTTTCGTCGCCAGAAAGGCAAAAAAAATGCCGGTGGTAAGGATTTACGCCGGCATTTTTCCTGAGTCGCTCGTTGGGCAAGCTGTGAGGTTTCCCTGACTCTTGTGGAGCCTTCCCGTTCGCGCCTTGTGGGCTAAATAGACTCTGTAAGTAGAAGCTACAATACGGGAGAAAACCGCTATATCACGAAGGGCACTATAAACCACAGAAGATAGATAATGATTGCAAAGTCGAACTAGTTTTGGATAGTTATTAGCGTTTTACGCTATTAATATCTTATCGTATGATATTTTGTGCTTACTTTACCCCTTGGACTAAAAGACTATGCCTGAACTGGACCGAATTGATCGAAAGATCCTGGCTCAACTTCAGCTCAATGCTCGCATCACCAACACAGAGCTTGCCGACAAGGTCGGACTGTCGCCTACACCCTGTCTGCGGCGGGTCAAACGCCTGGAAGACAGCGGCATCATAGATCGGCACGTGACGCTGCTGAATGCCCAGGCACTGGGCTTAGGTCTAACCGCCTATGTGGGCATCTCCATGGATCGACATACGCCGGATCGGTTTGCAGCATTTGAGAAGACCATTGAAACGCTGCCAGAAATCCTCGAGTGCGCCATAGTGACCGGTCAACAAGCAGATTTCTTATTGAAGGTCATAGTCCGCGATATGGCCCACTACGAACAATTCCTGCTCGGGCGATTGGCCAAGATCGCCGGCGTCAGTGGTGTCCACACCAGTTTTGTGCTTCGCCAGGTCATCGCTAAAACCCAATTACCTGTGGACTGAAATCCCGGTCGAATGCGTTGATCACCTAGTGCCGAGGGAGTTTTTCAGAGCGCTTCAGAGACTAGGGCCACAGACCGTCGAGTACCGACCTAGCTGACACCCGCGAGTTTTTTCACCGCCCTGCAGAAGGTTTCGACGGCTTCTCGCAGATCCTTGCGCCGCTGCTCCCCAGCACTCTCACTAAAGCAGAACGAGATGCGCAATTGATTGAAGCCTGCGCTCGGATTGCGAATCCTCGCATCTGGTGGATAGAAGTCATACATGGGAATGACGACCAGACCATAGTCAGTGACCATTTGGCGAATGAATTCGTCATCAGTACGGACAGTCCCAGCAACGAAGGTAAATACCGAAAAAAATCCGGCCATAGGTACTGTCCAGTGGAAAAGGTTTGGATAGGCACCCAGATTGGCTTCAAAACCCTGCAGCATGATCTCTCGATTTTCTCGATAGACCACCAGCTTCTCTTCTGCAACTGGCCACAGGGACCTTCTCTCGCTGAAGTCTGCTTCGTGCAACAAGGCTTCAAAGCCCAGGTAGGCGGCTGGATTAGGGAACAGAATGTCAGCACTGGCCTGAAGCAGGGCCAGCTCAGCGAGACTCGCCTGCTCGCCATTATCGATCTGAATGGATGCCTCCGAATACAGATAGGCTACTCGAGGCCCGGGAAAACCAATCTTGGAGCCGGTGAACAGATGAACCGTTTGCTGCGGATCGAGACTGACAAAGGACTGCTGTCTATCCTCCGGTGCGGCAAAATTGATATACAAATAGGGGGCATCCTCGACGATGAGAATCCCTTCGCGCCGACAAATCGCCAGTATTTCCAGGCGTCGTTTTGCCGAAAAAGAAAACCCCGCCGGATTATGTCCGTCTGGGACTGTGTAATAGAAGGGGACAAAGCGTCCTGCCGCTCGCGCCGCTCTGATCTGCTGCTCGAACATGGAGGGAATCGGACCTTCAGCATCCATCTCAACGCTATAAATCTTCGCCTGCTGGCACAGACCGGCTCGCGCCATAAAACCTGCGTAGGTAGGTGCATCGGTCAGATAGGCCAGCGGTAATCCAGCGTTCTCAAAGACAGAGCAGATGAGACTAATGCCGCCGGTGGCACCAACAGTCGGGATCAAGCATTCCGGCTTCAGCTCAAGATTCCAGTCATTGCCGTATACCCGCGCAAACACCTGCCGTGTGCTTAATGGCCCGAGCGTGTCGCCATAGGAGAAAGCCTCGCGCAGATTTTCAGGCAGGACACTCGGGTCATTGACTCCTTCCAACTCAGTCAAATGAGCCAGATAAGCAGCTTCATGTTCCAGAAACTCCCGCGGGTCAGTGACTTCGGGATGCGGGTAGCCGGCCCCCAAGTGGTGGATCTTCAGACCCTTGTCCTGCGCCAGCTTGCGCAAGCCTGGCAGCGATGCCGACATCTTGCGGGTTACCGATACAGACATGCGCTTCAATCCGGGTGCGATAAGATTCGTCAAGAGAATTCCTGTTGTTCAACAATGATTTTCTGGGGTTACGGGTCGTCATGCATCTCAGCAACTGTTCATCGGCGCGACTCGGGCTTTACTGCGAATCGCGGCGTGTGGTCCCAGTAAAGCTGACCTGCTTGCTGGCCTGCTTGCTAACTTACGTGCAAAGAACTGCAGCGAGTGTATATGAAGAGTCATTGCTTTTTCCAGTCTCGCGCTCGGATAGCGAGAATTGACGGCCTATGCTTGAGACGATTCTTTACTTGGCGCGTGACCTATCGACCTTATCCAACAATGACCACGGCGAGCCCTGGGGGACCTATCAGAGGGAGGCGCTCGCCGTTTGCCGCCAGTCAGTCGTTCAGTGGGGGTGGCTCTGCCTGTGGAGGGGGCTGTTCAGGTGTTTTCAAGCGCTCGGTGATAGTCACCGAGTATTGCCAGATGATTGAGCCTCGCCCGTTTCAACAATGCTTGCTGCGCCGCCTGCAGGTTCGCGGACTCACCCCGCCAAATTTGCAACGGGGGTTGTTGTAAGGCTCGACCATAGGACAGACTCAGCTTCCAGGGAGACTTATGACCCAGCTGGTTGAGTGCATTCAGATTTTCTGTGGCCTCTTCAGGCGCCTGACCGCCAGACAAAAAATGAATGCTCGGCACCGCAGCAGGGACAGTTCGACGTAAGACTTTGAGCGTCGCCATGGCAACCTCTTTTGGCTTCGCACGACGACAACTTATACCCGGCAGGACCATGTTGGGTTTGAGAAGGATCAACTCAAGCACCACATGATGACGACGCAGGGCCTGGAATACCGCCTGTTGAACTTCCTCGGTCACGACGGCGTGACGATCGATATCATGATCGCCATCCATCAAAACTTCCGGCTCCACAATCGGCACCAGACCTTCTGCCTGACACACCGCCGCATAACGCGCCAGTACCTCGGCGTTCGCTGCTAACCCTTGACCAGAGGGTGTTTTGTGCGTGATTTCATACACTGCTCGCCACTTGGCAAATCGGGCTCCCTGGGCTTTGTACACTCTCAGTCTTTCAGCCAGACCATCTAATCCTTGTGTGATGGTATCGCCCACGGACAAGGCCAACGGCACTTTGCCCTGGTCAACCTTGACACCCGGCACTATTTTTTGCGCCCAGGCAGCCTGCGGAATTAAAAAGCCTGTGTCTGCTTGCTGACTCAGGGTTTCATCAAAGAGAATAATCCCGCTGATATAGTCACCCAAACCTTCGGTGGTGACCAACAGGTTGCGCCAGACTCGACGAGACTCTTCATTGGCACTCACACCGATCGCCTGAAACCGCTTGGCCATCGTTGGCACACTTTCGTCCGCTGCGAGAATACCTCGACCTTTTTGCACCAGGTCGTTGATCGTGGACTCGAGTTCCTTGGCATATAGCATCGTCGACGTGCTCCCGCGAGATTCACTTCAGCCTACGTCTTCTTGCGGGTATGTCCTTGTTTTAAATCATACAAAGGCTTCACAGCATTCAAAGGTTTCAGCTCATGCAGTGCTTCAGGTCATTCAAAGACTTCAAATCAGCCCATAGCCTGCATTTTTGATCTCGACACGCAGAACCCCCACTTGGGTTTTTAAAAAACGATAGCAGCGGCCAGCGCCATCACGCTCAATCAGCGAGACTCCAAAGGTTTAAATATTCGACATAGGCGGCGGGTCGCGCCACGCCCTGCGCCTCGATATGATGGGAAGTCTTGATCAGGCGCTTGCCATGGCCCTTGTCGCTCACGGCCATTATCGCAATTCGATCGCGCAATTGAACTCCATCACCGATCAGCACAGGGCTTAGAATCCTGACCTTATCTGAGCCATAGTTGAGGGGGTGCTTGCCGTCTGGATACCAAAGCCCACCCAGCTCGAGAAAATGGGTGACCAGGCTGACGATGAAAAAGCCATGCACCAGCGTGCCGCCATAGGGGCTATTTTCTTTGGCCCACTCGGGATCATTGTGACCGCGTTTCGGCCAACGGGTAATCTCACCAAAGATATTCACCTGCATCTGGTCTAGCGAGACCCAGTCAGTGATAGCGACTTCCTTACCGACTTGCTGGTGCAGGTCACGCAGTAATAGACTCATTCGCAAACCCCCAAAAAGTGGTAGATCCATAGTACACAATGGCAGTGCCGCATAGAACTAATAGGCATCTTTGAACTGATCGCGTATCATACGCGCCGCTCAGGTAGCGCCTGACTGCGGTACCTGATGATGTTGCATGAGAAATCGCCCATGAATAAGCTCAAAACCCTTGCGGGTTCAATAGGTTCCCGCAGGCTACAGGTATCCGCCGAGGCACTGCTTTTCGGCGTCTGCGCGTTTTTTGCTCTGGTTTTCAACCTGCCTTTTTGGCGCGGTGCAAGCCAATTTCTTGGCACCATGAGCGTTCAAGTCGGTCGCGACCTGCTCTTGATGGGGATGGTGATTACCTGCCTGCATTTCCTCCTGTTACTGCCCTTCGTCAATCGCTATACCCTTAAACCAATACTCAGCCTGCTGGTGATCGCCGGGGCCGCCGCTGGTTACTTTTCCTGGTACTACGGCACCTATTTCGATGTCTCGATGATTAACAATGTATTGCAGACTGACATCAACGAGAGCCAAGAGCTACTGACCATGCACTATGCCCTGTTTATGCTGGTGATAACGGTACCACCACTGATCTTACTCAACACCGCTGTTATCAAAACCTTTAGCATGGCATCCGCCATTAAACGCCGCTGCGTAAGCGCGGCCGCCGTTGGGGCTCTGCTATTAATCTCTTTGCTGGTCAGTTTTCAGACCTTCTCAGGCTTAATGCGTAATCACACCCAACTGCGCTATCTCGTCAACCCCGGCAATCTTCTGGTATCGGTACCCAGATCCTTGCTTAACCAGGTCAACCATCGTGCTATCAGCAAACTTCCCGTCGGTCTTGATGCACATAGGACCGCAACGTCAAAGCCCGTCAAACCGCGATTACTGGTTTTAGTCGTTGGCGAAACCGTGAGATCAGCAAATTGGGGACTCAACGGCTATGAACGTGACACGACCCCAAAGCTCAGTGCTGTTCCAAATCTGGTCAACTTCGCGGACGTTACTAGTTGCGGCACCAGCACGGCGGTATCATTACCCTGCATGTTCAGCGATGTCGACAAAGATCAGTATTCCGAGGTCTATGGGCTTAGCCATGAATCACTTCTGAATGTCGTTCAACACGCCAGCTTTAAGGTCAAATGGATCGACAATCAATCGGGCTGCAAGGGCGTCTGTGACGATATCGATCTGGAAATCATCAAATCCGGCCGTGATACTACTATGTGCACGGACGGTCACTGTTTCGACGGGGCCTTACCCAATGCCTTGGCGGCGGACTTAACTGAAGCTCCTGAAAACGAGCTGTTAATATTGCACATGCAGGGTAGCCACGGCCCTGCATACTTTCGGCGCTATCCTATGCCATTCGAGGTATTCAAGCCGGCCTGCCATAAAGACGAGATCAGTCAGTGTTCCCAACAAGAAGTGATCAACGGTTACGATAACTCTATCCTCTATACCGACTATGTGCTGGACAGTATGATCAGTCGCTTGAAATCGGACCAAACCCGTGACGTTGCTCTCATTTATGTGTCTGATCATGGTGAATCGTTGGGTGAAATGGGCCTTTACCTCCATGGCCTGCCTGACTTGATTGCACCGGCTACCCAGACTCATATACCCATGACTTGGTGGCTGTCAGACGGTTTTCTTGCGGCGACAGGCATCAGCCAACAATGCTTGCAGGATCAGGCTAAACGCACCGTCAGCCATGATTACCTCTTTCACTCAGTGCTCGGCCTGCTGGATATCGAAACAGAGGTTTATGATCGCGATCTGGATCTCAGCCAGACCTGCAAGACCTGAGTGGAACCTGGACCACTCGCCTGCCTTCGACTGAATAATTCTTGCTGCCTGTTGCTGTATTCATGGCGTAGTATTCAGCCAGCGATCTTCACGCGGGCGTGCCTTCGAGGGACTATTGGCACCTCTGATCCTGCTGTGAGAGGATCTATTCGCGAGTATGATCCCGCAGGGGTATGCTGCAGAAGGTTGCAGCAGAAGGTTGCAGCAGAAGGTTGCAGCAGACGCACTCAAGTCCGTTGAGCACAACTGCAACAAGCGCTGCATCGGAGCATCAACTCAACTGAAAGGTACCAAACCATGCTCAAGAAAGAGTTTATAAATCCTCATCCTATGGGTTTTACCAATACGGTGGTTTGCAGTAAAAATGGCACTAAAACGATCTTTATCTCAGGCCAGGTCGGCTATGCAGAAGGGCGAGTCGGCGAGTCTTTTGAAGAGCAGGCACAAATCGCCTACGCGAATCTCGTCAGAGAACTGGACTCGGCCGGTGCGAGCGTAACTGACGTGGTCAAACTCAACACCTATATCGTCGATCTTGACCGCGAGAAAAGCAAGGCTAACCGAAGAGCAAAAGATCAGCACTTTACACACGACAACCAGCCCGCTTCGACCCTGATAGGTGTCAGCGCCCTGGTCATGGCAGAACTGCTCATCGAGGTAGAGGCGACTGCCATGCTGGATGCTTGACAGATACTTCAGCTATCGAGATCTTAGCTGGTCTTCTTGGGGCAGGCGCAGTTCTATCATCAGAAGGATTTTTTATGCGGGAATTCAAGTCCTACAAAGTCTGGGATGCCGGCACTCGGCTGTTTCACTGGGTTAACCTGTTATGCGTGATCGGTCTTGCGACCATCGGCCTGGTGATTCTTTATGGTAAAACCTTGGGTATCTCGAGCGATGGCAAAATTTTACTCAAGACCATTCATAGCAGCGTCGGATATGTTTTTGCACTGAACCTGATCTGGCGCTTTATCTGGGCATTTAAAGGCAACCATCACGCTCGCTGGCAGGCCATGCGTCTGGGCCGCGGTTATCTGCAAGAGGTTGCGGCATATTCGGCCTCGATCAAATCCGGTCAGCCAAAGGTGTATTTGGGCCACAACCCAATAGGTCGCTTGAGTGTTGTTGTATTGTTCCTGCTACTGACCACTCAGGCCATCACGGGGTTGGTGCTTGCCGGCACAGACCTGTTCTATCCGCCCTTTGGTCACTGGATTGCTCAATGGGTCGCAGCACCTGGCGTTGACCCTGGATTGCTGGTCCCTAACGCACCGCATCTTTACGACAGCGCGGCCTATGCGAGCATGCGTGAATACCGAAAAATCGTTGTTTCTGTGCATGTCTATGGTTTTTATGTCTTGGCAGGCCTGATCCTGCTGCATATCGCAGCCGTCGTCGTCACAGAGCTGCGAACCGGCAGCAACCTGGTTTCGGCCATGATTACCGGAAAAAAGATACTGAGCCAGAAGCCTGTCGATGACTAAGTCTGAAAACCTCTCAAGCTCGCTAGTCATGACAATCTAGTCCTGACAATCTAGTCCTGGCAATCTAGTCCTGACAATCGCTGCAAGATAGCTTTTGAGCACCAGCTTTGAAGACCGGCTGTTTAAAAATAGCTTTTTAAAAACAGCTTAAAAAAGTCGCGCGCAAACCGTGATTGCTCGATAATACGACTCAATGATCCATGAAATCTGCACCGGTAGCGCGAAAAGCTGGTTCGCGTTGACAAAGACATTTGAGCAAGCGACTGGGCATCCACAAACACTCTGACTCGACAGATTCAACATGACAGCCAATCGACGTTTATCAATTAATGCGAGCTTTGTTCCCAGCAGGGTATCCCGTCACCTGCGAGCAGCACAACGCGAGGCTAATCTGGCACTAAGAGCGCAACAGCCGTGAATCTTGCAGAATCTGGCATTCGACTTCAGCCGAGCACGATGACCGGTCTGCCTGACGAGATTGGACGACCCAACTATACCCGTACCGAATGTAAAATCGGCATAGTCCACATTGGCGTCGGGGCCTTTCATCGGGGTCACCAGGCCTGGTACACAGACACCGTATTGAACGCCAACGGTGGTGACTGGAGCATTCTGGGGGTGAGCCTTCGAAGCGATCGAGCCCAACAACAACTTCGCCCACAGGCAGGTCTCTATACGCTGGTTCAACGCAATGGCGAGACTGTGACGAAACAGATTATAGGTGCGATTCAGGATGTCCTGTGTGCACCTCAAGACACCCATAAAATTCTCGAAGCGATCGCTGCTGCCGACACAAAAATTATCAGCCTGACGATCACCGAAAAAGGCTATGGCTACGATCCTGCAACAGGTGGCCTTGGGGTCGCCCAATCCGACATAGCGGCTGACCTGGAGACATTCCGCGATCAGCCGCACACTCAGCAGCCCGAGTCTGCATTAGGCTTTCTCATCGCCGGACTGCAACGACGTCGAGCAACCTCGAATAGTGGTCTGACGCTGTTGAGCTGCGATAATCTGTCTAACAATGGCGATACGCTCAAGGCGGTTGTGACGGACTTTGCGCGACGAGTCGACCCTCAACTCAGCAGCTGGATCCTGAGCCACGTTAGCTTTCCCAACAGCGTCGTCGATCGAATGGTACCAGCCATTACTGCTTCGGACTTAGCGGCGCTCACGCGAGAGAGCGGTCTTAAGGACCCGGCCGCCGTATTTACTGAAACCTTCAGTCAATGGATTATCGAAGATAGATTTATCGCTGGGCGGCCCGAGTGGGAGCTGGCTGGCGCAGTCTTTGTCAGCAACGCCAAGCCCTTTGAGCAGGCCAAGCTGCGCCTGCTCAATGGCAGCCATTCTCTGATTGCTTACCTGGGACAACTGAGTGGCTATCAACATGTCCACGAAGTGGTTAGCGACAAACTTTTCGCCGAATTGCTCGAACGTTTCATGGAGGAAGTCGTTCCCGAACTGCAGATGCCTGAAGGTTTCGACTTGCACAAATATCAGCGGCAATTGCTGCGACGCTTTGCTAACCCCGCCCTCAAACACAGAACAGCCCAGATCGCCGAAGATGGCTCGCAAAAAATTCGCCAGCGTTGGCTGGAAACCGTGCGACCAGGACCCGCTGAGGCATTCAGCGCGCACGCCCTGGCGCTGGCGGGTTGGGCGAAATTTCTCGAACAAAGTCGGGACAATGGAGAGACCTATTTGATCACAGATCCGCTTGCAGACGAATTGCTTCAGGTGTTGGCGCGACATGAGACTGCGCCGATCGGTGAGCTGCTGAACAGTATTGGACTGCAGCACATCACCTCCCAGCTAACAGAGTTTCTCGCCCTCGCTGACGGGTATCTGAAGCAGCTGCAAAAACAAGGCAGCCAGGCCACGATCAAGGCATTTCTGGCAGAAACGCTGTAAGTTTTCGCACGATTGCAGTTGCCTATTTCTGGACGGCCGAGTTTAATAATTACGAGTAATAATGGGTGCTGCCTGAAGCTGCCCCCATCACCCCAGCGGCGGGCCTGTAATGCGCCTCTCAGGAGTTTTAGATGAAACAGACATGGCGTTGGTTTGGGCCGGAAGACAACATTACGCTTCAGAAAATCAGACAGGCCGGGGCCACCGGCATTGTGACTGCCTTGCATGAGATACCCACGGGCGAGCTATGGCCGCTGGCGGCGATCATGGAACGAAAAATACTGATCGAATCGCAAGGTATGGAGTGGTCTGTCGTTGAGAGCGTACCCTTGCATAATGACATCAAAACTCGAACTGGCGATTACCAACGTTATTTGAAGAATTATCAACAGACACTGCTGAACCTGGGCGAAGCAGGCATTCGTACGGTCTGTTATAACTTTATGCCGGTCGTAGATTGGACCCGCACGAATCTTGCCTACAGCCTGCCTAACTCAGCTGAGGCGTTACGTTTCGAGATGACTGACTTCATCGCCTATGACGTCCATATGCTGCAGCGGGAGAATGCTGAAGCAGATTATACAGAGGCGCAGTTAGCGCTTGCGGCAACACGCTTTAATGCCATGTCAGAGGGCGAGCGTAATCTACTGGAGAAAAATATTATCGCCGGCTTGCCAGGTGGCGAAGGATCCTATGATCGCGTCAGCATCCGCCGAGCGATCCGCGACTTTACGGCCCTTGGCACAGAGGGCTACCGCGCCAACCTGTTCGAATTCCTGCGGGATATCATACCCAGTGCCGAGTTAGCCGGCGTCAGAATGTGCATTCACCCAGATGACCCACCCTTTTCATTGTTCGGCCTACCAAGGGTCGTTTCTACTGCCAGTGACGCCACGGCGCTGTTGGACGCGGTGCCCAGCACCAGTAACGGCCTGACCTTGTGCGCAGGCTCATTCGGGGCGCGAGCGGACAATGACCTGGTGGCTATGGTTCGTGCCTTTGGTCCCAGCATCTACTTTGTACACCTGCGAAATATAAAGCGCGAAGCTGATGGGTCCTTCTATGAGTCCGACCATCTCGACGGCGACAATGACATGATTGGCTTGGTCTCAGCCCTGCTCGATGAAGAAGCGAGACGTAACCACCAGGACCCAATTCCCATGCGCCCCGATCACGGTCATACACTGGCCGAGGAACAAGATAAACCAGGCGTAAAACCGGGCTATTCTTACGCCGGCAGAATGAAGTCGTTAGCAGAACTCCGCGGTTTGATCTATGCACTGGAGCGCGTCAGGCCCACACTGCATTAGTCTGCGATTCACCCCGGCACACTGGGCACCTGCTGCTGAGACAATTCACCTTTTCGCGGCATGCCATAGAAGTATGATATTTAACAATGGCGATGCTGCTGTGATAGTGTTCGTAAGTGATGCCACTAGCATCGCTGAAATACCCCATGCGCGGGACGGGATGCCTGTTCTATTGACGATAACGGGTCATGTCAAGGCGCAATAAATCAGAAGGGTGGGCGACTAAGCCCACCACAGGAACAAGACATTGATGGGCACGGAAATTAGAAAGGCACTCATACAGGCTTACAAATTGACTGCGAAAGAAATGGGCGTGTACCGCATTCGCAATACCAAAAACGACAAGGCCTATATTGGCTTCAGCAAGGACATTCGAGCTCGTATCAATCGGCATCGCATGTCACTCAAGACCCGCAGTGAAACTATCAAAAACCTGCAGGCAGATTGGCTTGAGTATGGCGAGACCACATTTGAATTTGAAATCCTCGACTTTCTTGAACCGCTGGACCAGCTGAATTATGACCCAACTGAAGACCTGGCAATGCTGTGGTCCCTATGGATGGAGAAATTACAACCCTTTGAGCCAATTGGCTATCATCTGAAACGGAACTAGCAAAAACCACGAGAACACCAACAAGCCGAGACCTGACCCCATGGCTCAATCTTAAAGCCCAAATGGAAATGTACCTGGCGCGCCCTCACCTGTCTCTGGTCCCAGCGGGGCAATGGCCCGAGTCTCGTCGAACCAGATATATTCATCGAACTGATTCGGCAGTGAGGCATTGAAGTAGTGACTGGCAAGTTCAGTCTCTGGCCGGTAGATCACTCCGATGGCGCGTTCAAGACGCGCCTCTTGCAGAGCTCTAACGACGGGTTGGCGGGCATCTCGAAGCGGTAGCAGGAAGGCATCCAGAGGCTCTTGGCCTGCTGCGCGATATCTTCCACTAGTTGCAGACCATCAGTTCTGCGTCTTCCAGCTACCATCTGCCTGCCGACAGGCAGTCCCATACACGGTTTCCTCTTTACCACCCACGCTGGCGTCGATCGTATATTCTCGACAGGGACCCGCACTGCTCTCCCAGGTTCGGGTTGGGACCACCGAGTAGGCATTACCGGTGTCTGGATTCGTCCATCGAGTAGGTACGCCAGTTCTCACCGTTTCCAGACTCATAACCACTTTCTGCCGGTCAACTTCATCCATCGACTGACCGATGGAACCACCCACTGCTGCGCCGATCATGGTGCCAGCGATAATAGCAGCCGTACGACCACGCCCCTCTCCAACCTGCGAACCCAGCACTCCACCCAGAAGACCACCGATCACAGTGCCCGCCTGCTCGTGTTGACCCTGACCCGCACAGCCACTGAGCAGAAACAGCCCCAGCAGGATTGATATCGCCTTGGCTTTATTAGTCATTGGTTCATTAGTCACTGGTTGATCAGTTCTTAGCTGATTAGTTATTAGCTGGTTAGTCATTGGATGCTCCTTTTGCGCCAGATTGCCTGAACCCTGATTGCCTGAACCCAGATTGCCTGAACCCAGATTGCCTGAACCCAGATTGCCTGAATAACGTGACCTGTCCTACAGCGAGCTTTAGCAGGTCTCGCAGAAAGCCTTAATCTAATCGTGAATCAAGCGCGCCATCTTGATTTGCATCAGACAACACGGAGGGCGGCAATCGCATAGACTGATCTGCAGGATCATCAACTGCCCTGACAGCAAGTCGCGCTACTATCTTTCCTCGCCTTTTGGCTTTATCGAGGCTCGACAGCAGTAACTAAATCCATGCTAGTATTTCAGTACCAACCTCACCGGAGGCCAGTCCTATGGCAGACTTTGAATTCAGCGGTATCAACCACCTGGCACTCGTTTGCGCGGATATGGACGTCACTGTGGACTTTTATACCAATGTGCTTGGCATGCCACTCACCAAGACATTGGATCTGCCGAACGGCAGAGGCAAGCATTTCTTTTTCGATATTGGTAACGGCGACTCGCTGGCATTTTTCTGGTTTCCGAACGGCCCCAAAAAAGTCTCAAACGATCGGCTGCGACGAATAGCAGCAACACCGGGCACCATGAACCATGTTGCCTTTAATGTTGCTCCTGACAATATTCAAGCCTACAGAGATCGGCTTGTCGCCAAGGGTATAGAGGCAACAGAGGTCGTCAATCACGCCGACGTGCCCAGCGGAGTCAGCGTCAGCAACGATGAAACTGTGTTTGTTCGCTCTATCTACTTCTTTGATCCAGACGGCATTCAGTTAGAATTCGCTGCCTGGACTCGCGAACTGAACGAGCGGGATGTGTCCTATTCGCCCGCTAGTTAGGCCAGTAGATGTAGTCATCACCCTCGACGTAGGTTTTTGAACCATCCTTGTCGATCAACATCGGACTATCGAGCACGCTCGGGAACAAGGGCGCTACCTGTTCGGCATTATGAGCAGCCAACAGGCCTTCAAGCAGGGTTAGTTGCTCAGGATGGGTCGCCGCCAGATTGTTTTGCTCCGTGGGGTCAGCCGTCAAGTGAAACAACCAGCGCTTGTCAGGTCGATCGGCACGCACTAGCTTCCAGCCTCGGTGAAGGACGGCCTGATGATGACCCTGGCGCCAGAACAAGGTCTCATGCGGCTCACCCTGCTTTTCTTTAAGAATATAGGGCAGCAGGTTGACACCATCGAGCTTTCGGTCAGTGGGGATATCAGCGCCGGCCGCAGCCGCAAAGGTGTGAAACAAATCGATATGGTGGATGGGGGCCGAAAGTTCAGTGCCGGGGGCGATTTTTACCGGCCACTTTGCCATATAAGGGACGTGAGTACCGCCTTCGAAATGGGTCAGCTTCCAGCCACGATAAGGCTTGTTCACATCGGGTAAACCAATATAGTCCGCTCCACCGTTGTCGCTGGTAAATACAATCAGCGTATTGTCAGCAATGCCATTTCGCTCAAGTGCCTCGTTAATCTGCGCGACACTGCGATCCAAAGCACGAATCATGGCCGCATAGACCCGCATTTTGGGGTCCTGAATATGCGATAAAGCGGCATAATCAGATTGTTTTGCTTGTAGCGGATTATGAATACCCCAGTGCGCCAAGTATAAAAAGAATGGCTGATTACGGTTCGCGTCTATCACCTTGACCGCCTCTTCCGTGTAATAGTCGGTCAAGTAGCCATTCGGCTTAAAACGTGGACCGCCATTAAACTGCGCACTGTATTCGCCAAACGCCCAGACCATTTTATCGATCGGGTCATCCACCTTAGCATTCACAACTTGCGCATCGTCTTCTTCCATATAGAGGACACCGCTCATATAGAGACTATCATCAAACCCCTGGTCTTCCGGCCGCATGCCATCGGCGCCACCTATGTGCCACTTACCGATATGCGCTGTGTAGTAGCCAGCCGTCTTTAGAGTTTCAGCAATAGTAATCTCTTCCGTGGGCACGCCCTGCTGAACCATATCCGGTAAACCAGCTGCGCCCTTAACATCGATACTAGCGAGCAGCAGCGGTGGATCCAGGTCCTGCATCCACTGAAAGATGCGCGGTCCAACTCGAGGTATTGGCGTGAATTCGAAGCCGAACCGAGTCGAATAGCGGCCCGTCAGCAACGAGGCACGCGACGGCGCACAGATGGCATTCGCTGCGTAGCCATTACCGAAGGACACACCTTGCTGCGCAATAGCATCGATGTTGGGTGTCTGCAGGCTACCGTCTGCGGCACCACCGTTATACAGAGAGATGTCATTGAACCCCATATCATCGACGAGAATGAGGATAATGTTGGGCTGACGTTCATTGGCAGGAAGCACCGCAGCTTCCGGTCCTTGCCGCCATTGCGTTGGTTGATTCGGCAATATCGGATTCATGAGGGTCGTCAATCTGGGCGCACCCCACACCAGGATATCGACTCGGTTCTGCCATCCGAAGTATCCGACTAGAAGTAGCACAGCAATAACGATACCTAGCTTTTTCATTCCGAGCCCTACTTTATTTTTGTTCGATAAATCATGCCGCCTGCTTCAGCGTTTAATGGGTCACATTAATGTAACAACTTCGAAATTTCAATCGAATCAAACCAGTATACGGCGAGCGCAGCGCAAGTCTCCAAGTTCATCGCTTCAACCCAGCCGCTCGCTTACTCAGCGGACTCTACTACAAGCTCCGCACATCGAATAGACACGGTAGTCCGCAATACTTGTAGCAGATCCTCAACTGTGGTCATAATCAACTCGCCCTTCATCAAGGGAAGCCCGCCACTCGCGAGGCGTCGCGCCCCTCGCGTTCCAGGTCACCAGGGCAAAAATCAGTACTGATCAGGATTAAGCGGAATGACGTTTGACATCAGAGCAGAAGGCCCGAAAGACCAGAAACAGATCCATCAGGTCGTCTGGTCGGCATTCAGCCGACCGGGAGAAGCCGAGCTAGTGAGAACCATTCGAAGCCGCCAGCAATCGCTAATCTCGCTGGTTGCCCTTTGGGGTGACTTGATTGTTGGCCATGTACTTGTGTCTCCTGTCACTGTTGCGCGAGACTTCAAGGCAGTAACCACAAGCGGAAATTTCGCTGGCATTGCACCACTTTCAGTCTTGCCTCAGTATCAGCGCCAAGGCGTCGGCAGTGCCCTGATGCGGGCGACGATTGCCGCTAGCCGAGACCTTGGCTTATCCGCTTTGTTCCTGCTGGGAGAGCCGAACTACTATGGTCGATTCGGTTTTTCCAGGTCCCACCTGGCCAATGAATACGGCGCAACTACCGCCTTCATGCAGCTTGAACTGATTCACGGGACACTCGCTTCAACCCAGGGCATGGTCCGCTATGTTTCCGCATTCAATGAGGAATTACCCCATGAGTGATCAAAAGAACTTAACCCTGCTTAGCGGCCGGTGCCTGTGTGGTGCTGTTCACTATACCGTCAAAAACGCCTTCCTCTATTCACTCATCTGTCATTGTCAGGACTGCCGACGTGCTACAGGGTCGGCCTTCAAGCCCTTTGCCGGCATTGAGCGCGACAGGCTCGAGATCACTCAAGGCGATAACCATCTGTTGCGCTATGGTGACGAGACCAACCAGGATATTCATTGCAAATCCTGCGGCTCACTGCTGTATTCTGTGGTCAGGGACGGAGCCTTCGTTCACGTCACCCTTGGTACCCTGACGGAGGAACCGACTCTACGGCCCAGCGCACATATTTTCGTCGGGTCCAAAGCCGCCTGGCATACTATCACCGACGATCTTCCTCAATATCAGGCGCACGCCTGACGTCAGAACGACCTCGGCTTCGACGGCAATGCCCTACTCCTTCGCACCGAGTATGCCGTCACACTCGAGCACAGCGGTTCCTGGGGTTGGTTTGCTTATCTCGAGGTTATGCAATGGGGGTGACAAAAATATTTTAAAATTACGTATCAGGGCTGATTACTTGTTTTGAAATTAGCCATACAATAGCCATGCTTTTTGGGATTACCTGCTAGAAGGAGCAAGCTATGTCGAAAGGTCAAGATGCAAAAAAAGCCGTCAAGAAGAAACCAGAGAAAAACCTGAAAGAAAAGCGAGAAGCAAAAAAGGAGAAGAAAGCCAGCAAAAAGGACTTCTGATCCTGTCAGCACACAAGACAATAACAAAAGCCACCTGAATGGCTTCATAGCGAATTAAAGACACTGATATTAATCCCTTCCAGTTGTGCGCCTTGGCGCCAACTGGAATTTTATGACCCTGATACACCCCGGCAGCCTTTTGGATCAAGTAGACTGGCCTATCAGCCAATGAGCCACGAGCGAAACTGACTCAGTGACATGACTTTTTGCACCAATGTTCTAATGAGGATTCCCTATGGCTAACCGCTCCCCAAAAACTCTAAAACTGATCGGTGTCGCCTTGGCTATTCTGGGACTGGGGCTGGAATATTGGGCCTATGAATTGTCCAACTCTCTGACCGCACAGCTATCGAGTATGGTAACCGCCTCTGATACAGACGAGGTCGTCAGATATTATATTGGTGGCGCTGTGAGTTTTATTATTGGTATCTACCTCATAGTTCGAAAATGAGCGCTGCTTCAGCGCGCACTCATACCACCATCTGCCATATAGACACTGCCCGTCAGGAAACTGCTTTCATCACTGGCAAGCAGCACCAATAATCCCGACATGTCCTCAAAGTTGGCATAGCGCCCCATAGGTATAGCGTTTGCAACATAGTTTGCCCGCATCTCGTCCGCATGCCCCGGGCTAAGGCCCTCCTCGATGGAGCGAATCATGCGACCCACCATCGGCGCCGGATTGATCGTATTGACCCGCACGCCAGCAGGCGCGCCTTCCAGTGCTGCGCTGCGCATCAAACCAATCACCGCATGCTTGCTGATAGAATAAGGCGCAACACCGGAACTGCCGGTGACGCCGGCGATGGAGGATAGAATGATAATACTGCCACCGCCGCGGCGAGCAATGGCTGGCATCGCATGCTTGATACCCAGGAAAGGACCACGAACATTAACGCGCATGACTCGATCAAAGTCCTCGGCAGCCTGAGTCGTTAAGGGACCCATCTTGCCCTCAATGCCGGCATTGGCAATAAACGCATCGACGCCGCCGTAGGTCGCTTCCGCCTGTTTGATCATACGCTCGTTATCCGCCTCCTCGCCAACATCGGCCACACACAATGCAATGCGCTCACCGCCGAGGCGATGAGCAGCTCCTTGTAGCGCAGCCAGATCAAGGTCTGCCAGTAACAGGCTAGCACCTTCAGCCAAAAATCTGGCCGCCATGGTAGTCGCCAGTTCGCCAGCACCACCTGTAATGACTATCACCTTATCTTTCAATCGCATCTTCAAGCCCTCGTCAAGTATCCTTGACATGAAATAGAACACACTTGCCGGAAGCCGCCAAGCACTCTTTTTTAACCCTGACCTGGACTGCCGAAGCACAGGATCTGGCCAGCTTGTAAGCGCCATATGTCAGCGACGAGAATTGATAGCGCTACCAAACCCAACTATCATGATATAATGCGCCACCTCGGAACCATACTTGATATGGGCTAGATATGGGCTCCATCAAGGTCTTGATTCCGCTATCGCTCCATCTACTGAGAGGTCCTACTTGCGCATTGCCATCTTGTCTCGAAACAAAAAACTCTACTCCACGCGCCGACTTGTCGATGCAGGTGTCGCTCGAGGCCACGAGGTGCGCGTTCTGGATCATCTCAAGTGTTTTATGGACATTACCTCCGAAAAACCGACCCTGCACTATCGTAACGAAGAGTTTGACGCAGATGATTTTGACGCGGTCATTCCCCGGATTGGCGCATCAGTGACAGCCTACGGTACAGCCGTTCTGCGGCAGTTCGAGATGATGGGCGTCTATTGTGTCAACGAGTCCGTCGCGATCGCCAGGTCTCGGGACAAATTGCGTTCACTGCAGTTATTGTCTCGAAAGAAAATTGGTATACCCATTACGGCGTATGCTCATAGTACCGAAAGCACAGACGCCCTCATCAGGGAGGTGGGCGGTGCACCGGTGGTGATAAAGTTGCTGGAAGGAACCCAAGGCATCGGCGTAGTCCTGGCTGAAACCAAAAAAGCCGCCAGCAGTGTCATTGAGGCATTTATGGGCTTGAATGCCAATATCCTGGTGCAAGAATTCATTAAAGAATCAAAAGGCTCAGATATCCGCTGCTTTGTGGTGGGCGACAAGGTGATTGCCGCGATGGAACGCCGAGCTGCGCCCGGTGAATTTCGCTCCAATTTGCACCGAGGCGGCTCCGCCCAGCTGGTCAAACTTACCGCAGCAGAGCGGCGGACCGCCATCAAAGCGGCATCTACTATGGGCCTGAACATGTGTGGCGTCGATATTCTGCGCTCAGACCGTGGTCCTCTGATCATGGAAGTCAATTCTTCACCTGGTCTAGAAGGCATAGAAACCTCTACCGGCAAAGACGTTGCGGGCATGATCTATGCCTTTATCGAAAAGAATGCTGGTAAGCACAAAAACAAAACCAAAGGCAAAGGCTAATAACTACACGTATTTCGCCAAAGGCGAAAACGTGTAGGCTGACAGTTTTTCGCGGAGCGAAATACCGAAAAGCAAACGTATTTCGCCAAAGGCGAAAACGTGTAGGCTGACAGGTTTTCGCGGAGCGAAATACCGAAAAGCAAACGTATTTTTTTCTCTTTAAAACCCTTCAGTTTAGAGCTTGTCCTTATGCCACAGCACAAACACCAGCAACGGCAAGTACACCAATAACGTGAAGATATAAGGGTATTCCGGCTGAATTGAATATAAGAAGGTGCCGACAATCGGCCCTATGGTAAAACCCAGAGGTCCGCAGGAACCGGCAACACCCGCTACAGCACCCTGCTCTTCCGGACCAACTGCCAATGACGCACCCGCCATAAAGCCGGGACCAGCCAGGCCCATGCCAAGTCCCAACAGCGTCATGGCTGACAGCAATAAGACCCGGGTTTCTGCCGTCGCCATCATGACAAAAGCCAGGATCAACAATGGCATGGCGATGCGCAACAGGTTAAAGGGTCGAATATCCAGGCGCTGTACCAGAATCGCCTGAGAGAAGAGTGAGGCAGCGGCTGACAACATCATGCCCAAACCAAAGGTTCGCGCGGTTTCAACCGCAGTCAACGCCAGGACATCCTGGAATCGAAAAGCCATGGTTTGTTGAACGATCGCAAAACCCATAAACATCAACACACCCACGATCATAAACGGCAGAATTCGGGGATCTGTGCGTTTCATCTTCGGCGGCTTTCGTGTCAAAACCTGGCGCGGCACTTCCGGCAGGTAGACCCAGACAATCGCTGCAGTGACAATAGTAATAGCGGCAGAAAACCACAGAGGAGCTAATAGTGAAAAAATTGCCAGACCACCACCCAATGCTGGTCCCAGGATAGCACCCAAATTATTTGCGGCGCCGACCGCACCCATGCCTTTGGTACGGGTTGCGATATCGGTAATATCCGCCATATAGGCACTGGCAGCCGGCATGGTAGCCGACATCACAGAGGCATGCGCCATCCGTGAGACGATCAGGGCAATAAATGCGACCATCGGGGGGAACAAGCCCATCATTGCCGATTTGAAAACGGCGGCAAATAGCACGGTACCCAAACTATAGCCAAACAAGCCAACAAGGATAATACGTTTGCGGCCCCATCGATCACTCGCGCGTCCCCAAATCGGCATACAGAGAAAAACTGTAATGGAAGAGGCCGAAATAATCGTCCCAATTTGAATAACGGTCAGGCCAACTTCTCGACCTAACGGCGCCAAAATAGCAAATAACACTGTCTGCCCCATACCCACGGCAATCAACGCGAACAGCAGAATACGTTTGGCAAAGACCAGTGGAAAGCCCGGTGTTTGTGTCGGCATGAGTCTCACATTCCAAGAGTTATGTCATGTCTTAAAAATCATGGCTGCCATGATTTTTAAGACATGACGTTTGCAGCTTTTGAGCAGACGCGGCCTCAGGCACGCTGATCAAGCGCCAGGTAATGGTCAATGCCCGCAATCTGATCTGCGGCGTGATGATTCACATAAACCACTGCAGTCCGCGTCTCGGCACAAACCTTCTCAATCAACGCCAGAACCAACTGTCGGTTCAGATCATCCAGCCCCAGACAGGGTTCATCAAGAATCAGAAGCGGCGGATGCTTGACCATTGCTCGAGCGATCAGCAGCATTCTTTGGTCACCAAAGGACAGCTGCTGGAATGGCGCGTCCGCTCTCTGATCCATGCCTAACAATGTCAGCCATTGTTGTGCAATCTGATACTGGCCATCTGAGGCAGACTGATAAAGGCCAATGCTATCGTAGAAGCCAGAGAGTATCACATTGCGAACGCTGATACTGACTCGGTATTCCCACTGCAAGCCTGATGAGACATAACCGATATGCTGCTTGATATCCCAGATGCTTTCACCATTGCCACGATGATAGCCAAAGACAAAGATATCATTGTTATAGCACTGAGGATTATCGCCCGTAATGAGATTCAACAAGCAGGTTTTACCACTGCCATTCGGACCTGACAATTGCCAGTGCTGACCGGGCTCAATTCGCCAGTCAAGGTGATCGAATACCACCTTGTCCCCATACGCGATTCTTGCGTTACGAATGTCTACCAGCGGCTGATTCGGATTAAGCAACGAAACAGGGACCTCGTCGTCTAACCTCGGGATACGCAAGTCACTGGTCTGCAGGTGCAATAATTGCTGTAGTTGCTCAACTGCCAGCACATCACTGGTGGCAACCTGCTGCACCATCTCACCACGCCGCAATAGTGCCAAATGAGTCGCAAAATCTGGAATCTCGGCAAATCGATTCAGAATGAACAGCAGAGTTGTCGTCGGCAAGCGCTCAGATAGACAGCGCTGTAAGATTGCGACAGCCTGCACATCAAGACCATCAAAGGGCTCGTCAAGAATCAGCAGATTGGGACGGCTGACCAATGCTCGAACAAGCATCAGCTTTCGGGTTTCGCCCGTCGACAGCTGCCTAAATCCCCGATTCAGTAATGCGGTTAAATTGAATCGTTGTATCAGGTCGCTGCGTAACTCAGGATCGACACACCCCTCACTGAGCATTTCGTGGACAGGCGTACCGGTAAACACAACATCGGTGATATCGCTGTCGTCTTTGTCACGTTCCGCCTGAATGAGTTGCGCCTGAGCTTCCAGGGAGACCAGGGCCACTCGACCTGGTAACCCCGTTAGAGTCCCGGATTGAATCTCTGCCTCGCCAGCCAGCAATGCACCCAAGGCAGACTTACCCGAGCCATTTGGTCCAAGAACCACCCAACACTGGCCTGGCTTGATCTCCCAGTTGATCGACTTCAGCGAAAAACTGTCATTAAATTTCGCCGTGCACTGCTGCACGCAAATCGTGTCACTCAGCGGATGCATCGGCCTTCACCACTAGATGATTTTCTTCATCGCACTCATGTATCCGCGAAGAGTCTGGCCGATTTTTTCGACACTGTGGCTGCGCATTGCCGCATTGACTTCGATGAGGCGTCGATTATCAACGCTGGTATCCTTGAGGCTCAATCCACGGCCAATGACGTCGGTATCAATCTTTGCCATAAAGTCTGACAACAGAGGCAAACAGGCATGATTATAAAGATAACACCCGTACTCGGCCGTGTCAGAAATGGTGCTGTTCATCTCGTACAATTTTTTACGTGCGATGGTATTGGCAATCAGCGGAGTCTCATGCAGTGATTCATAATAGGCAGACTCTGCCTTGATCCCTGCTGCTGTCATGGTCTCATACGCCAGCTCAACACCGGCCTTGACCATGGCCACCATCAGGATGCCATGATCAAAATACTCCTGCTCTTTAATTTCCTGTTCAGTATTGATCGCGTTCTCGAATGCAGACTCGCCCGTCTCTTTGCGCCAGCCAAGCAGTTTAACGTCATCATTGGCCCAGTCTTCCATCATGCCGGAAGAGAAGGCACCACTCATAATGTCGTCCATATGCTTATGGTATAAGGGTCGCATGATATCTTTGAGCTCCGCAGCCAGGTCAAAGGCCTTAATTTTTGCCGGGTTTGAAAGGCGATCCAGCATATTGGTGACGCCGCCGTGCTTGAGCGCTTCCGTGACAGTCTCCCAACCATACTGAACCAGTTTAGAGGCATAACCCGGTTCTATGCCCTGGGCAACCATCTTGTCGAAGCACAACAGGGACCCGGTTTGAAGCATACCGCAGAGAATCGTCTGCTCGCCCATCAAGTCCGACTTAACCTCAGCAATAAAGGAGGACATCAGGACACCGGCTTTGTGACCACCTGTACCTGCTGCGTAGGCCTTGGCAATAGCCAGACCATGACCCTGCGGGTCGTTCTTCTCATGCACGGCGATCAAGGTCGGCACACCAAAGCCTCGCTTGTATTCTTCGCGAACTTCGGTCCCAGGACACTTGGGCGCTACCATGATGACGGTCAGATCTTCGCGTATTTGCATACCCTCTTCGACAATATTGAAACCATGGGAGTAAGCCAGACAGGCGCCCTTTTTCATCAGAGGTACAATCTCTGCCACCACGCCTGTGTGTTGCTTGTCCGGCGTCAGATTCAGGACCAGGTCTGCCGTCGGTATCAACTCTCCATAGGTTCCGACTTTGAACCCATTGTCGGTCGCGTTTTTCCAAGACTGCCGCTGATCTTTAATGGCTGACTCGCGCAGGGTATAAGACACGTCAAGCCCGCTGTCTCGCAAGTTCAACCCTTGATTGAGCCCCTGCGAGCCGCAGCCAACTATCACCAGTTTCTTGCCCTTGAGGAAATTAACACCATCACTGAAGGCGGCGGGGTCCATAAACTCACACTTACCCAATTGGGCGAGCTGCTCGCGCAAAGAAAGCGTATTGAAATAATTAGCCATGGCGGGGGTATCCTTTTGGAGAGTCAATCGATCACGAAGAGTTGAACAAGCTTTAGGGAAGGTCGCATTCAGCGCGACTTCTGAACAGAGCGCTACTCTAGAGGAAATTTCTTCTTGCGTAAAATGAACATTTTGGGATGTTACGTTGCTATTATTGCAACAATAATTACGAGCGGCTATTCCATCACTCGGTGATTCAACCCTTAGGTCGACGCACTCGGCCAACAGGGCACCCTGCAGAGGTAATCTGCTTCACCCTGGCCAAACTTGACGTTGCGAGCTGTGTCGATGTTGGTTAGTCTTGAGGCTGTTTTGACCCGCCAAGGTATAAGCGCTAGCAACCCTTCCCGGTCCCTTCAACCAGAGGCCGGCCAGGGTTTAGACAGACCTGAGCAGCAAAGGGCTGTTTTATAGCACTTTAAATCAAAAAGCGGCGAGGAATCAAAAGGCGGCGAGGTTGGCCGTCTGCAAGACTTGCAGGCAGCCTGTAGCCCGACTGTTAAAGCACAGTTATAAATTTAAGGGTGGACTGACACAGAAAGGTACTATTGAAATGACTAGTTCAGCCACCCATTTATCCACTATCCCATGATCATCACCAGGAGCTGACTAATGAGCGAAGCCCGAGACTTGAATCGACAGCCCAATCCCTACGACCTGCCACTGGATGAATTCGACCTGCTGCAGGCTACTATCTTTGAGAATGACAATCACCTGGGTTACTTCGAACGTTTGCGCAAGGAAGATCCGGTACATTTACAAACCGACCATCCGGAAGCCGGTTCCTTCTGGAATGTGACGCGTTACAAGGACATCATGGAAGTGGATACCAACCACGACCTTTACTCTTCAGCGGGGTCCATTGTCGCGACAGATCAGGATGAGGACTTTTCCTTGCCCATGTTTATCGCCATGGATCCGCCAAAGCATGACCAGCAACGTCGAGAAGTCAGCCCCGTCGTGGCACCGAGAAACCTGGCAATGATGGAGGAAGAGATACGCGGCCGAGTCGTCACGATTCTCGACAGCCTGCCCCGCAACGAAGAATTCAACTGGGTTGATCAGGTCTCCATCGAACTGACGACGCAAATGTTGGCAACCCTGTTTGATTTTCCCTTTGAAGACCGCCGCAAATTGACCCGTTGGTCTGACGTCGCCACGGCCGATGTTGAAACCGGTGTTATCGTCGAGAGCGAGGACCAGCGCCGCGCAGAATTATACGAGTGCCTCGAATACTTCACCGGCCTCTGGAATCAGCGCGTCAACCAACCACCTAAAGGTGACTTGATTTCAATGCTGGCGCACGGCGAGTCGACCCGCAACATGGACCCCATGGAATACTTGGGCAACCTGGTGCTGCTGATCGTCGGCGGTAACGACACAACCCGAAATTCGATCACCGGCGGCGTCTGGTTTCTCAACCAGAACCCTGACGAATATCAGAAGCTGCGTAACAACAGCGATCTGGTCACCAGTATGGTGCCGGAAATCATTCGTTACCAGACTCCGTTAGCCTATATGCGCAGAACTGCATTGCAGGACTCGATCCTGGGCGGCAAACAAATCAAGGCCGGAGAAAAGCTGTTGATGTGGTATGTCTCCGGCAACCGCGACAGTGAGGTTATTGAACGTGCCGATGAATTCCTGATCGACCGCGCTCATCCTCGTCAGCATCTGTCGTTTGGCTTTGGTATTCATCGCTGCATGGGTAACCGCCTTGCAGAAATGCAGTTAAAGATTCTCTGGGAGGAAATTGGCAAACGCTTCAAGGCAATCGAAGTCGTTGGCTCACCTACCTGGGTCAAGTCAGCATTCGTCAAAGGTTACTCTGACCTGCCGGTAATACTGCGCGAGAAGTAAAGCCCACATGAACCACCAGATTCGGCTGCTAGGCTGGCACCGAGTCTGGTGGCCTCACTTCCTCAGTGGCCGTCAGTCTTATCCCGCAAAAGTCTGCATACCCTACTCGACCGTATTTCCATAGTCTCTTTCCATAGCCTCTTTCCATAGCCCCTTTCAATAGCCTCTTTCCATAGCCCCTTTCAATAGCCTCTTTCCATAGCCCCTTTCAATAGCCTCTATTTCGCACTCAATGCCGGTTTGCTTCTAGCGCTGCGGGTGGCGTACCGGCTTTCTTCTCCCTAACTCGATTTCTGTGAAACAGTTCCAACTATTGTGAGCAGCGGTCGAGGGTTTTCACGATCCTGATCGACAACAATGTTGCCATGAAAAGCCCGGATCACTCATTCAAACATCTCTCAGTCTGGTTAAGCCTGGTAATGCTCGGCGCCTGTGATCAGCCATCTAACAGCACGGCATCCGTTCTTCGCCACATCGAAACAGGCCCGACTTCTGTGGCCGCAGGCTGGCACAGTCAAAACCATGAGATCCTGACCCAAGATCTGATTTCACTCGCCTATAATCAGCGCCTGGAAAACCCTTCGGGACTGCAGCTACTAGCCACAGTCAATGATACTCTGGATCTGCAAGCCCGATCCGCTATCGACCAGGTGTGCCAGTTGCGCTGGCAACCTGGTTGCTCAAGCTTTGAAGGGGATTCATTCAGCCCCGCTGCCGGATTACCGGTCACTCAATGGTCAACCCACTCATCTGACCCAAGCTGTTTTGCGTGTCACGCCGATCCTCATAGTACCAACAGCGCTCACTACCTGCCGTCATATGCTCCAGTCACCAGCGACTGGCCGTTTGAGTCGGACTATCGGCAGCTACCCGATTGGTTCGACACTCAAATCCAGAATGACAAACACCTGCAGAGCCAGAGTTATTAACATGGCCAGACAACTCGCTTATACCCTTCTGGTAACTGTCTTGACTCGTCTGCTCAACCTCGCGTTGCTCGCAGCGTGTCTGTTGGCGATCACCCTGCTGCTACCGGCTCGTTCGGTGGCGAGCCCATCGCCCTTTCTGCTCAACGGATCCGTAACACATGCATCAACAGACGCCACTCGAGGTCACTCGATAAAGCTGAGTAGACAGTGCTCGCGGCACTTATGCATGGAACATTGGCTATGCCGGCAGAACCCCCGCCTGGGCTCAAAACCTACAGGTCAACTTGTGGAGTAAGATGAATGGAAGTTTGGAATCAACGCATTTTTCTCATGATATTTCTCATCCTGTGCATCGGCCACGTCTTGGCAGATTCGACAGTAGCTTGTCTCGACTCACGCCTGCAGCTGCATCAAGACCAGCGGACCCTCGGTAAATTGTGTAGACTCAACGGCAAGGTTCACAAGGAAACTGTCGATGAAACGCAATATTCTGCTGATCACTACCGATCAGATGCGCTTTGATGCGTTGGGATGTAATGGTGGCAAAATCGCCAGGACGCCGGTGATTGATAGACTCGCCCGTGAGGGTATCAATTATCAGCGTGCCCACAACCAGAATGTCGTCTGTATGCCCGCCCGTGCCACCATCATGACTGGCCAGCACGTATCCACCCATGGTGTTTGGATGAACGGTGTCGCCTTACCGGAAGACACTCCTACCATAGCCCACTGGCTCAAGGACCATGGCTATGAGACGGCGCTGCTGGGCAAGGCGCACTTTGAGCCCTGGCTCGGTGATCCAGCCATCTTCTTTGAAAATCGCATGGCTGCTGAAAACAATACCGGCCCTCATCGCGGCTTTGATCATATGGAACTGGCCAACCATTTTTTTGAAGGTCACAGTCACTATGACCATTTCATGACCCATCATTACCCCGAATTGAAAGACAGGTTTTATCCCATGGTGACCGCTCGCGGTCAGAACACGCTGGGTGGCGGTGCAACCCAGGCGATCCAGGTCTGGCCCAGCGACATTCCGAGAGACCTCTATCATACGGATTGGGTCGCCGATCGAACTCTTGACTGGCTTGGCCAACGTCAGGATCAGGATCCCTGGTTCTGTTGGATGAGTTTTCCTGACCCACATCATCCTTGGGATCCGCCTGCCTCAGAAACGCACCGAGTGAATTGGCGTGATGTACCTCTGCCGTCACTTTACAGCGCAGACCCGACGAAGAGACAGGCTTTGCTGGCGACCAAACCCAAGCACTGGCTGGGATACTATGAAGGCACCCTCTGGAGCAACTTAGAGTCGCCTCGAGACTTCATACCGCGAGACATGACTCCGGATCAGATTCGTGAAATCAACGCCATGAACCACATTGAAAACGAGTTAATTGACGAGGCCTGTGGCCGCGTCTTCGACTGGCTCAGGGCAAAGGGTTGGTACGATAATACTGATATTATTTTTACCACCGATCACGGCGAATTTCAGGGCGACTACGGGCTGCTGTTCAAAGGCCCTTACCACGTCGACGCTTTAATGCGACTGCCCATGATCTGGCGGCCAGCAACCCACACACAGACACCCGCAGCTTTAGTGACCCTGCCGGTCGGGCATCTTGATCTGGCATCCACCTTCTGCGAGATCGCGGGTCTGGAACCACCGGCTTGGGTGGAAGGTCAGACGCTGCCCAAGAGCGACGCACAGGCTGAGACACAGCAGAGAACCTCAGTCCTCACCGAATGGGACTCAGTACACGGCGAGGTCAACCTGCACCTCAAGTCGATCTACCACAAATCCGGCTGGCTTTGCACAGTGTATGAAAAGAGCAGCCTGTATGAGGGCAGTGAAGGCGAGCTTTACAACATGCATTCTGACCCGGAACAGCGTGTAAACCTTTGGAGCGACCCTATCCATCGAGGGACGCGTGACGAGCTGATCAGCGCGCTTTACGCCGAACTCCCCGCTCCCAGAAAGCCCGCACTGCCGCGTCAAGCACCCGTATGAGCACCCGTGAGAGCGCCTCTATCAAGCCCTCGAGTCAAAACCCAAACGACGCCCCCGACTAGGCGTCCCCAACTAGGCGTCCCCAACTAGATTCGTGGCTTTGCGCCATAGCGCAAAACATGAATGCCGACAGGTCTTTTGCGCAGCAAAATACCGAAAGGCGGCGTCCCCGACTAGGCGTCCCCAACTAGGCGTCCCCAACTAGGCGTCCCCATCTTTATTCCGGGTTCTGGTGATGATGTCAAATATGACACCCGACACGGGTGAGAACCGAGTGACTCTAAAGGCCAAGCCGTGATAGCTCATGGGTTTGACCGTTCGAACTTCTTCTATATGCGGCAAAAACAACAATCCCACCGCCAGACGGACAAATGCGCCAATAAGAAAAACGCCATAGAAGACCGAGGTCCAGCTGAAAGTGATATCCAGGGACAGAATACTGGTGGCAATACTGGTCGGCAAAATCAATGCCAGCGCACTACCTAAAGAGGCACCAACAAATACGGCGATGCTGCCAAAAAGATTGTGTATCGCCATCATTCCGGCTCGGCGATGCCCTGGCGTCAGGTCAAATAAAAAGTTCGAACTGCTCAGCGAGTAACCGGACCAGACCAGTCCGCTGATCAGCTGAACCAACAATAAATAGTAGAAATCGGTAGATAGCACCCACAGAACCGGGATAAACGGAATGGTATAACCGGTTAAACGCAGGATAATACGATTGCCAAACAGATCGCCAAGCCGGCCCCACCGGTTAAGCACCAGAAACTGCATCAGCACCGATGCCGCTGTATTAAAAGTTAACTGCAGATAACTGAAATGCAGGTCGCGCAACAGATAAACCACTACAAACGGCCCGGAGATAGCCACGGCAAACTGCATAAGGGCAAAGAACAGCGAGAAACGCAAAAAATTCGGGTGTTGCCGCAAAATCGCAGGACCCGGTAAAACGTCCCGCTCCTCTCGCGGTGCTGTCTTATGTACCTGAGGAGGATCATACAGAGAGGCGAGTTGATAGCAGGAATAACTGCGCGCCAGAACGCCAATACTGAAAATCAACAGGAAGCCGTAAAGCGTCAGATGTAATGAGTCAAATAGCTGCAGGATAGAGCCAGCGAGTAGCAGCGCCGAGAAGGATGCGACACTGGACAACCGTGTGCGCCGCGCAAAAAATCTGCCACGAATATTTTCTGGCACCAAAGCCCCCATGAGACTACCCCATAAAGGTGCTCCCAAATTGGGCCCGACAAAATACAAAACCACACTCATCAGCAGGACAGAAAATGCCCAGTCGGGAAATAGACTCGGCAAAGCGGCAATCAACAACAAACCTAGAATTTGTACCAATGCGCCGAAAACAATAATGCCTTTGCGCACGCCCATCGACTGCCCCACCAGCACCGCCAGCATCTGTGCAAATGAGGCGAGTAGCGGCGGAAGCGCCGCGAGCATACCCACCTGCTGGGTGGTGGCCTTGAGAAACACGGCATAAGCAGAAAAATAGTTTTCCCCTACTCCGGTCATAATCGAGTAGGCGACACCATCCTTGATAGAATGGTGCAGCGATTTTTCAATGACGGGATCCTTTGAAAAAGGCTTGTTCAGGAGCTAATCTCGACTGATGAGGGATTGTGCTGACGGAAATCGGCGGCACTCGAAGGCCGTGCTGATTATAAATGATCAAGGCAGAAAACTGCCATGTAAATCCACGCCTTTAATGCGCAGAAATCGCCTGTCTCCAAACTTTTTCGCATCGCTGCGCGACTTTCTGGCATACTCTTCTCCCACGCGGTTAAGTATCACTTGAGATGCCTTCGCGTCTTTCCCTTTTGCATGTCAGAGCTAACCCATTGAACGACAAAAATCATCTGGAGTCCTACTACAAGTCCGCCGCAGAGATCTGGCAAACAGGTTGTGCCGGCGCGGTACTTGAGGAACTTGACCGACAAAAATTCGTCACCATGGCGCGCAGTCGCTTTCATACCTTTCAACTGTCAATCAGTCATTCTCAAATCGTCGGAAACGGCGTGAAAGTTGATGCTCTGATTCGAGGGTTGGCCTTGGAACTGCAGACAGCTCCAGGACTTGCAGACCAGTGGTTTGACTCAGAGTTCAGTGAAGATAACTTCGGGCTACTGGTGAATGCTGCCATCGACCAGCTCGGCGTGGCTGACACGGCTAAAAAGGCCTGAACTTGACCACGGCCAAACTCACGCAAGGCACCGTTAGCGCCGGCCTACTCAGTTTAACCTTGCCCATGATGCTGGGTATCTTTGCCAATCTTGGTGCAGCCCTGTTTGAAACCTGGTTGCTCGGCAGCGTCAGTACCAACGCGCTGGCAGCTTACAGCTTTACCTTTGCTATCACTGGCGCTCTCGGGTCTCTGTCGCTGGGCATCTCCATCGGTCTTTCGTCAGTGCTTGCGCGCACGCTTGGGAGTGGCGATCTGCTCACGACGAGAAGGCTTGCCACTGATGGTATCTGCCTGCTGGGTCTGATTATGCTGGCGGCCTCCATCCTTGGCTACTTGACGATAGAGCCGCTGTTTCTAATGCTCGGTGCTGGCCCTGAGACTTTACCCCTGATTGTGCGTTATATGCAGATTTGGTATGTCGCGCTGATTTTTTTTGCGCTCCCTGCGATAGGTGCTAGCGCCTTACGTGCCACTGGAGATGCAAGAATCTCAAGCGCTATCATGGTGGGCGGAGCGGCATTGCAGGCCGTCCTGGATCCTATCTTGATTCTGGGCCTGTTCGGCATGCCTGCTCTGGGCCTTGAGGGCGCGGCGTGGGCCATGCTGCTATCTCGCGTCATTCTTTGCGGTCTGACTGGCTATGTACTCATCTATCGCGTCAATTTGCTGGATTTCGTCAGGCCGCCTCTGACCGTTATGCTGCATTCCTGGCGTCGCATCCTGGCTGTCGGCGTACCTGCTACTGCGACAAATCTTATTGGACCTATCTCGACAGCGATTATCGTCAGCTTTCTGGCGAACTATGGTAAAGAAGCTGTGGCCGGTTTCGGCATCGCATCTCGAATTGAAGCCCTGTCTGTCATACCCCTGTTCGCGCTGTCCGCCAGCATAGGACCCTTTGTCGGTCAGAATTGGGGGGCCCAGCGATATGATCGAGCAAATGAAGGCATGCGCTTGGCTTTTCTAGCCTCCATGGCCTGGGGCTTGGGCGTCGCGCTGCTCTTTCTGCTGTTTGGCAACCATATCGGAGAGCTATTCGCTGACGATCCAAGTGCCATCGCCTATGCCAGCCTGTATCTAGCCATAGTACCCTTTAGCTACGGCACTTGGGGGGTACTCATGATGGCCAGCGCGACCTTCAATTCGCTGGGAAAGCCGATCGCATCGACACTGATGTCTGTCATCAGAATGTTTGTGATTTACGTGCCGCTGGCCTATGTTGGCAGCTATTACTTCGATGTTACCGGCATCTTCGCAGCAGCCTGCATTTCGAACCTGGTCATGGGTGCCGTCGGCTACGGCTGGAATCGCTTAACCTATGGCAGCAGCTATGGCGAGACCTATGGCAAAAAGACTCTGCTCGCCAACGGGCAGAACGAAAAGACCTGACTGCAGCTGACACGGGCGCAGGCTCTGCGGGGCGGGCATCGGGTCAGTCGTCGCTGCGCTCAGCTGCGCTGCAGACCCTTGGCTTTATTCGCCAATCGGTCTTGGCGGTTTTGTTCACCGGCCAGCCTCAGGGCCTCTCGATTGGTTTCATCCACACGCATATAGTTGTCGCGCCAGGTTTCAGTTTCAGCCCAGCGATGGGATGTCCTTTGAATCACAGGTCCACTGGCAGCTGACACCAGGTCAAGCGCAAGGCTAAGCGACGTCGCCTGCATGGTGAGGTCATAAGGTTTACCCATGGGGTTGCCTAACGGCAGGTCATTGAACACATAACGTGGCACACCACAATGACTGACGATATCCAGGGCAGAGCCAATAATGACAGTGCAGATACCCGCTTGTTCAAGTGCTCGGGCTGTCAAACTGACAGTCTGATGGCAGATGGGTCACAAGGGTATCAGAATCGCTATATCAACTTCGTCTTCGACGCAGGCTTGGACGACCACTGGCGCATCATCGGTCGTGGTATTACGTTGGCTATATTCGGTGGGGACAAAATGGAATCTGGTTGCCAGAGAACCAATGACGCCACTGGCAGCCAAATTTTCTAACGCTTCAAGGGGAAAATAAGAACAGCGATCGTCGGTATGGGTGTTGATCTTATCCCAGGACAACTCGTCGGTGCGAAAGCGCTCAGGCGCCTGGTCCAAGCGCCACGAACTTGCGGTTCGAATCGGTTTTGCAATACTGCCATCTGGCACGGCTGTCGTTACGATCGCCACTCGGCATTCTGCCAGAGGCTTATTCAGTGGCTGCCAAGGTATTTCATCATTTTGTGCCCACTGATAAGGCCCAAATCCTTGGGCTTCATAGTAACGTCTGGTGCGCTCGATATAGGCGATCGGCTTAGTCATAACCCCTCCAGCTAGCATTATCCGCTATTGTCAGTATCCCGGTATTCGTGTTTCTATTCTTTTAAAGACGCGCTTTTAGTAAAAGTACGCTGCGTCCATTAGTCTCTTTCTCGTGCCGCGATGCGACTTGTTCCTAGCATCTCTTAAGTACAGCAGCTCTAAATTGCTGCCTTGCCATCTGTCACCGGTCGTCATACTGCATCGCAGAGCAAAAGCGCCGACATCCAGGGACTCTAATCCAACATGCACCGTAAACCCAGCCTACCACTATCGGTGTTTGTTCAGTAGCAAGGGAGCCCCATGCAACTCCGAACAACAGGCCTGTCATCAAAGACCGGCGCGGAGCCTAAAGCTCAGCTCCCTCGAAGGCTCAAGCAGCTTCTCAACCTTCCACCTACTCACCTAATTTACCGCCAGACGCTTTCGATACTGATAAGGAGATATCTCGACCCACTTAACAAAAGCCCTACGGAAATTTGTCACCTCCGAGTAGCCCAGCAGATCCGATATCTCCTGAACACTCAGGTTGGTCGTCTGCAGATATTCAACGGCCAGCGCCTTTTTGACATCATCAAGGATTTTTTGATAGCTGGTACCCAGACCTTGCAAACGTCGACGTAAAGTCCTTGTACCCAGTAGCAGTTTTTCCGCAATTTCATCCAGCTTTGGGAATTCGCCCGGCGTTCCGATTAATAATTGGCAAATGCGAAACACAATATCGGCACCGGATTCCATTTGACTGAGTATTTTCTCACAGGACTCTTCGCATAATCTTGCCGTATTTGAGTCCGCCTCAGCCAGGGGCTGTTGAAGCAACTCTAGTGCAAAGCGATACTCACAAAAGGGTTGCTCGAACCTTACCGAACAGCCAAAAGCCCTTGAATAGCGCTCGGCATAATCAGGCTTTGGATAGTTCACCAAAATTTCCGAAGGCTGAAATGGCTTACCCGTCAGCAAGCTGATAAGGGGGGCAATGCCCAGGAATAAATCCTCCACGACGAATTGATTCACCAATCCGTCGGCTAACAAGTGATCAAGACGCAGCACCGCGACCTTCTCCGCCTCATCTCTTGAAAAGCTCAAGTCAAACAAAGCACCGGCCATCTTGTGGTACTTAACCGCTATCTGAATCGCTTGATCCAGGGTCGCGCTACTCATCATCGCATACCCCAGCAAACCGTAATCAGAGATCGTAGTTTCTCGCGGCACACCCAGCCAGACGCCATTGCCTTCGAGCAGCTTCAGCATATTGTCAAGTTGCTGGATTCGTTGTCGATAACTGACCCGCTTTTCCAGATTGGCTAAATCCTCTTTGACCAAGCCAGTGTCCCGCAGAATCTCTCTGAGAGCATGGCCGCGTTGCTGCAGTGTATGCACCAGACTCAGCACCTGGGCCATAGGTACAGCGCATCGCTCAAGGTCTTGATTCACTGACATCGCCATCCAATTTGCTTGGAAATACCGCGACAAGTGTCCACATAGGATCACATTATGTCAATTTACTCATTGCCTTGATGGCGCTGCTAGCAGGCGTCAGCCCCTTTCGAAACCGTTTTAGGTTGCTGACGTAAAGCGCAACCAGGTACCACAGACCAGCAACCGATCAGCAGACCAATTCAAGTTCAAGGCTTGCGCCTGGTCTCGAACCGCCGCCATGTCAGACACGGCGAGCGTCAAACCAGCGACCCCTGGGCCGCGTCCATCGCTAATGGGTAAAAAATTGATCCGCCCTTGGTTAAGCTCGATCGCAGGCACTTGACCGCTTACGGTGACCGGTCGGCGCAGAATCTTAGCCCAATGCTCTGCCAGCGCTTCAGGATCAGCACTTTGCAAATCAACTTCGGTAATCTCGCGCACATAGTGCGCCGTTCGCGCCTCCCAGCCGGCTCCACCCCAGGTCCATGCCTGCGCCGGATTCATCCAGTCAAGGGAAACAATGGTAGCCCCCATATCCTTCGGGTGCAGATGAAATGCTTTGGTGTTGGGTTGATCAATGTTCCAGATCTTGCGAATGTTCAGCGCCTGAGTATGCTCACGGTACAGCTCGATATCGTCGACCTGAAGCAACACCATATAGCCACCATTGCCACCTCGCTGCTTCAGAAGGCGGCCAGCAGAAGTTTCTGGTTGCATTGGGGCTACCACCTCAAGAAATGTATCGCCAATACTCATCACTGAGTTTTCCAGGCCGAACTCCCCGACCCCGGGGTCTTGATAGTCTGCATCGAGACCTAACAGCGTCATCAGCGCTTGTCGCGCTGGCGCCAGGTTTTCGGCGACCAACGCCACTTGTCTTAATCGCATTCAATTCTCCTGATTAGTTGTAAGCCCAAAGCGGCCAGACTAGGGATCACAATAACAGCAACATCAAACTTTTTCATAATTGGTATCGACTCGGATCAGCAGCTAAGATAGCAAGTCAACTTACGGGAGAGAACACGCATGAGATCGATATCGGGATTACTGCTGGCCTGCATGGCATTAAACGTCTGGGCTGCCAGCGATATGAGTGCGACAGAGCAGAAAATTGTCAATGCGATCCAAAACGAACGCCGTAGCGCCGCTGATGTTGCTCGTGACGCTAACCGCAAACCGCTCGATACGCTCAAGTTTTTTCAGCTTCGCGACGACATGAGCGTACTGGAGCTGTTACCTGGTGGTGGCTGGTATACAAAGATACTGGCGCCGACTCTGGAAGAAAAAGGCAAACTTTATATCTCGATCGGCGCCGAGCGCGCCTATGAGGCGCTGAAAGAGCAGCCCGGATTCGGCAGTCTTGAGCTCATTCCTTTTGACAGCGCCAATTTCTCGCGAGTAGAAGGCGAGAGTCGCTCGACCGTGCCGGCCTTCAGTTTTGGCGTCAAACGGCTGGATCTGGTCCTCACCTTTCGCAACATGCACAACTTCACGCCTACAGGCCGCGAAAACATCAACAGGGCTGTTTTTGAATCCCTGAAGTCTGGCGGCCTCTATGGCGTTATAGATCACACTCAACGGCATATGCAGCCCAGCGAGCACGAGCTTCGACGTCGAATCGATCCTGTACTCGTCATCAAGGAGATAGAGGCGGCTGGGTTTCAGTTTGTTGACTACAGCAATCTTCATTTTCGGCCGGACGATGAACTGCGCTATGAGGTGGGTCGCAAAACAGTGACGGGTAATACCGACCGCTTTACCCTGCTGTTTAAAAAGCCATGAATTGATCGGGCGGTGCCGGTCTCTCAAGCCGGTTCATCGCCAGCTTTTCTTCGACGACAATAATCTTTAACATACGCGACTTTAATTTCCCTCGGCGGTCCACTTGATGAAGCAGACGTCTTTTGACAAGGCAAAAATAAAAATATTGTTGCTGGAAGGCGTTCATCAATCTGCGATTGAGGCATTCGCAGCCGCTGGCTACTCTCAGATTGAGAGCCATGCTGGCGCTCTTAGCCAGGAGGAGCTGATCAAGGCTATCCGGGGTGCGCACATCGTCGGCATACGGTCTCGAACCCAACTCAACGCCGAGGTTCTTGCTGCTGCCAACAAACTTATCGCGATAGGCTGTTTCTGTATCGGCACCAATCAAGTTGACTTGATGTCAGCCTTGACTCGCGGGATTGCGGTATTTAACGCGCCTTTTTCCAACACTCGAAGCGTTGCAGAGCTGGTGATCGCAGAGGCGATTCTGTTGCTTCGCGGCATCCCCGAAAAGAATGCGCTGGCGCACCAGGGACAATGGCTCAAAACAGCCACCGGATCCTTTGAAATTCGCGGCAAGACATTGGGCATCATTGGCTACGGCAATATCGGCACTCAGGTGAGTGTCTTGGCAGAGTCGATTGGCATGCGGGTTTTGTTTCATGACGCCGTGAACAAACTACCCCTCGGCAATGCCCATCAGACCAGTAGTCTTAAAGAGCTCCTTGCGAACAGTGACGTCGTTACCCTGCATGTACCAGAAGACCAGAATACGCGAATGATGATCGGCGCCGAGCAACTGGCACAGATGAAGGCCGGTGCCGTCCTTATCAACGCTTCGCGAGGCTCAGTGGTCGATATTGATGCTCTTGCTCACGCGCTGGAAACTCGATCCTTGGGTGGAGCAGCAATCGATGTCTTTCCCAGCGAACCTAAATCCGGCAAAGAGGAATTCATCTCGCCGCTGCGTGCCTTTAACAATTGCATTCTGACACCCCATGTTGGCGGCAGTACTATGGAAGCGCAGGAAAAAATCGGCGTTGAGGTAGCAGAGAAGCTCATCAAGTTCTCAGACAATGGTACCAGCTTATCGAGCGTCAATTTCCCCGAAGTGACCCTGCCGGCTCATCCTGGCGGACACAGAATTCTCCACGTTCATCGCAATGTACCGGGCGTCTTGTCGAAAATTAACAATTTCTTCGCCGACCAAAAGATCAACATTCGCGCTCAGTATCTTCAGACGGTGCGAGATGTGGGCTATGTCGTCACTGATATCGACGAGGAATACAGCGCCCTTGCGCTTAAGAAGCTGCAGGAGATTGAGGGAACGCTGCGCGCTCGAGTCCTCTTCTAGACAATCTTCAGGGCGGCTGTTTTTGAGCAAACCGCGCGGCAACTCGATTCGCGCTGTATAAGCCTAGGCCCACCAGTCGAGCAATTCGACATTGCAACGCGCTGCGCGGTCTTTCTCTGCTGACGCCTCGAATTCGCGGCGCTCACCCGGCGCCAGGACTTGGTCCTTGACCACATAAACAACCGCTGACTCGATCACCCTGCCATTAAGATCTTTCCACAGGGCCGTGACAGTCACGAAGGATATATCTGTATTACCGGTATTTTCAACGTAACCCCGCAACTGGGTTCGGTTATAGACCCGCTCGCAGGAAGACATTCTGGCTCTAAGCGCCGGCTGTTTTGTCGACGCGGGCGCCACAGTGGCAGGCGAGCTTTCTTGTGCCGGCTGGGCCTTGAAATAACGTTCAAAAGCAATGTAGCCGACCAGTGCCATAAGGGCCAGCAATATTGCAATGTTCATGGCACGATTACTCAATGAGGCCCTCCAATGACTTGACTAACAAGGCGACTTCCTTCTCACCGCCATTTGTGTGTTGAGCACCGACCTGAATGAAACCAAGACTGAAATGTAGCGCCAGAGAATCGGGATTTGGCGGCATCAAATTGACCTCACAGCAGAGTTTCGTCAGACCCTTGGCAAGGGCCCGCTTTTGTAATTCCTGATAGATCAAACTTGCCACGCCAAGCCGACGGTAATCAGGATGAACCATAATTCGGTCGATGTATAAGAACTGGGTCAGTTGACGCGCAAACCAAGTGTAATTAGGCGAATGGTAATCCGCTCCAGCACCCAGACTGATCACGAATCCCACCAGTTTTTCTTCGTCGACAATCTTGAAAAAGGCCGCCGCCTGCTGCAGAAAACGCTCCATTTGGGCGGCATCGATAGAGTTCACATGCGGCACAGAGTCTTCGTTCAGGGCCAGCAGCGCTTCAAAGTCAAGACTTGTAACAGCTTGGATTTGCATCATGATTCAAAAACCATTCTCAAAAACCATTGCCAAAAACCATTGCCAATAAACTCGCCTCAGAAACCATAAACCAGCGTCACTGAGGTTTCAGTATCGGTGTTCTTGCGATCCACTGGTACCTCTGAGTTGTGTTTGACGGTTAGCGCAAGCTTCATTGACAGACGACTGTTAATCGTCGCTGTGATCGAAGAGTCTGATCGAGATACAGTTGTGTCGGTACCAATTTCAGTACTTAACAACTGCTGAAAAGCTGAATTGTCACTAACCAGCCAGGTATATTTCCCTGCCAGTCGAATAATCCCCTCATCCTCTTTTTCGCCAGTGTCTAATCCAGTGACACGCAAACCAAGACCGACATCACCACTCAGCGTCATTACCTCGGAGTCAAGCAACTGCCGCGAATAACCCGCCGTCAATTCTGACTGGTACTTGAAGCCACTGAAACGGTCGTCGTCGTAGGATGCTCGTCCAAATATCGAGGAAGTCTCATCCAATAGTTTGTAATCCGCCTGATAAAACCCATATAGTTTCTGCGCTGTGGTTGATCCGTCTTTGGAGGACCGGAGATAATCTAAGTGCAGATGATGACGAAAATCTGCGAAGTCGCCTTGTGAGTCAGCCCTTAATTTCAGGTTTTGGTCATCCGTATTACCGCTGGTGGCGACCAGACCTAACTCTAATTCCGTATTCCATATCTGCAAGTCTTCGGCCATCGCTGAGGCCCAGCCAGCCATTAGACCTACCAATAACAACACTCTCATCCTTAACCCCTATCTCTACATTTTTTAAAGCGCTATATAATACCAGACTTACCGTACTGACCTGAACCGCTAAACCTTTAACAGAGCCCAGTCATTGTCATCATGGACCATCACATGCTATAAAAAAGGCCTATTGAGTAGCATATGTGGGTAGAGTCACGCGATGAACCTAACAGTACGTTCAATAATCCTGCTCCTGTGCGTGACCTTCTTCTGCCCTAGCCAAGCTGACTCGAAGAGCAGCAGCGCTGAGCGCGCCAAATCTTTGATTGACGAAATGGAAGCGCTTTATCGAGGAGATGTGAGCAAAGCTGCAATCACGATGCAGATCCTCACCCCTCAGTATGAACGTACCCTGGAGTTAGAGTCATTGAGTCAAGGGCGTCAAAACGCCTTTATTCGCATATTATCGCCAAAAAAGGATCGCGGCATCACGACCCTGAAGATTGGGGAAGAAATGTGGAATTATTTTCCAAAGATCAACAAGGTTATTAAAGTTCCACCGTCAATGATGATGGGATCCTGGATGGGCAGCGACTTCACCAATGACGACCTTGTCAAACAAACCTCCCTCATAGACGAATACGCATTGGCGCTTGCCGAAACTGAAGATACCTACTTAGTCACGCTGACGCCTAAGACACGAACGGTCACGGTCTGGGGTAAGATTGAATACAGCATCGACAAAGCCAATCTCGTGCCCATCTATCAGAAATTTTACGATGACAAAAACGTGATGGTGCGACTACTGGAATTTACAGATCTGCGTAACTTTTCCGGAAGACTGCTACCCTCAAGTCTAGCCATGACACCAATGAATAAACCAGGACACAAAACCTTAGTAATTTATGAGGTACTGGAGTTTGACCCTGAGGATGTCAGCGATGCCACTTTCACACTTCGTAATCTACAAAGCAGGTTCTGACCTGCCTTCGAACCTTAACCCATGCTACTACTGAAACTGGCGTTTCGTAACCTGCTTCGGCAGAGGCGTCGCACAGCTCTTACGCTATTGAGCATGACCGGGGGCTACATACTCTGTTGTCTGTCATTCTCGCTCACCGACGGCTCTTACAAGCATGTTATCCGCATTTTCACAATGGACCATACGGGCCATATTCAAATTCACCAGGATAATTATTTATCACGACCTAAAATATTTATGGGTATTGAAGATAACTCAATGCTGCGCGAGAAGATCCTGAGCCAACCGGGGGTTCAAAGCCTGGCCCCGCGAATTTTTGCGCCGGCGCTCGCTTATGCTGACAACAGGAACACCGCTGTGCAGATTGTTGGCATAGAGCCGCAACTTGAGCGAACAACCAGCCGCTTGCTGGACAAGCTCAAACAGGGCCAGTTCATGGATTTACAGCCCAATGCTCACGGCTATTATCCGGCCATGCTCGGCATAGGAGTCGCCGAAAGTTTACGGGTCTCGATTGGCGACGAGATCATCTTGATATCACAGGGTGCAGACGGTTCTATCGCCAACGATATTTACACAGTTACAGCACTGGTAGGAACACGAAATTCCTGGGATCGAAATAAAGTCTACTTGCCGCTATTGGTAGCGCAGGATTTTTTAAGTCTACAAGGCAAAGTTCACCAATATTCTTTGTTGCTCAATGATGAAAATGAGGTTGAGCGCGTTAGCCAAGTATTGACCGACGCGTTGCCAACATTGACCATTAATCCATGGATGGAGGTTGAAGCAACATTTTTTAACTCGATGGAGGCAGACAAACGCGGCAACTTGTTTACCTTAACTATTGTTGTGTTTATAGTCTTTATTGGCGTGCTGAACACTGTTTTGATGTCGGTACTGGAGCGCACTCAAGAATTCGGCGTTCTTAAAGCGATTGGCAGCAGGCCTGCTGTTATCGCGGCATTAATTCTGACAGAAACCCTGCTACTGGCCATTTTTAGCGTCACCATCGGGATCATCATTGCAGCCCCGATTATTGCCTGGTTCGCGCTGCGCGGAGTCGCATTACCGAATCCTATAGACATGGGCGGAATAGAGTTCGGCTATCTGGCCGGCGACTTCTCTGTCAGTGTATTTGGCTGGCCCATGCTGCTCATCATCGCGTTCTCCATTCTCGTCAGCATTCCACCAGGGCTTCGGGCTGCACGGGTTTCCGCAAGCCGCGCCATGAGTAGCTACTGATGCTGATTCTAAAACTGGCTTTGCGCAACCTGTTGAGAAATACTCGCCGTACGATACTGACGGTATTACTCATCGGTTGTAGTCTGAGCGCCCTCATACTGAGTGATGCTGTCATGATTGGCATGGTCAATGTGATGGTCGAAAGCATCACTAAAACCCTCGCAGGAGAAGCCCAGGTTCACCGTCAAGGATTCACCGATCATTATGCTGCTGAGCTTTATATTCCCGACACTACCGCCATCGAGTCTAAGCTCAAAAGTGACCCGAGTGTTGCCGCCTACAGTAGTAGAGTGATCAGTGGTGGTATGATTTCTTCGAGCTATAACATCAGTGCAGGCATGGTTTACGGTATTGACGCGAGTCAAGAACGCGGGTTAAGCAAACTCGAAGCTGCCATCGTCAATGGTCATTACCTGCAGAGCACCGACGACATTTTGGTTGGCGAGCCCCTGGCGGCGCTACTCAGCATTGGCCTTGGTGACCGAGTCGTCATCACCCAGGCAGAGGCTGATACCGGCGAGCTCTCCCAAGCCCTGTTTCGTGTTGGCGGAATTTTCAAATTTGGCGTTCGTGAACTGGACTCGAACCTGGTTTTCATCGATATAGAGCAAGCACGAAAACTACTCGCAATCAGTCAGGGTAGCCATGAAATAGCAATAGTCTTTCGAGAGCCCGAAACAGCGGATCTCGACCCTCAAGGATTGCTCACATCCTTAAACGATGACGTCAACGAGGCGCTTAATTGGCGTGATTTAAACAAAGACATTGCCGCCATATTGTCGATGACCAGTTACTCCTCAACCATCATAGGCGTTATTTTGTTCTTTCTCGCATCGTTGGGTGTCATCAATTCCATGTTTATGTCGATCTACGAGCGAATCTATGAGTTTGGCGTCGCGAAGGCCATCGGTACTCGACCTTTCGATTTATTCCGATTGATCATGGTCGAGGCGCTTTTTCTGGCTTTAATCAGTTGCGTTGCAGGTATGGCACTGGGTGGGTTTTTCGGCGCCTGGTTTTCCGCCAATGGCATAGCATTGGGAGAGGTCGAGGTCTCTGGTATCGCCATGAATAATACGATCATCCCGGTTTTAGCTATTCATCATTTCACCAACTTTCCCGTCTATGTCATTTTGCTGACTTTGACGGCAGGGCTTTATCCTGCCTGGTTTGCGGCGAAAATTGTACCGAATGAGGCGTTACACAGGAGCTTATGAATCCTATGATCACTAACAAAATTGAGACCCTACTGGAAAGCGGCTCGGAGCCTGTGATTAGAACCAAATCACTCTGCCGTTATTTTGGTGAAGGTGAGACCCTGGTCAAGGCTGTCAATCAGGTAACAATTTCAATAGAACCAGGTGAGTTTACGGCGATCATTGGCCCTTCTGGCTCGGGGAAGTCGACCCTTCTGCACCTCCTTGGTGGACTCGACAATCCGACCAGCGGGTTTGTAGAACTGTCTGGCATAAAGATAGAGAAGATGTCAGGGGCCCAGATATCTGATTTTCGACGGGATCATATTGGTTTTGTATTTCAGGCTTACAATCTAATACCCGTATTGTCAGCTGAAGAAAACATCGAATACATCATGCTCTTACAAGGCATCTCCAGTGCCGTGCGCAGAAAACGTGTCAAGGCTATGCTGGATCTGGTTGGCTTGAGTGAGTTGGGATCACGTCGGCCAGGCCAGCTTTCCGGCGGTCAGCAGCAACGGGTAGCTGTCGCGAGAGCAATGGCATCACACCCTGACATTATTCTTGCAGATGAACCTACTGCAAATCTTGATTCAAAGACTGGCATCGCCTTAATTGACGTTATGAAGGCTCTCAACGAAAAGCAGAACATGACGTTTGTATTTTCCACCCACGACGAGAAAATTATGGCACGCGCCAGCCGCCTGATTCACATGGAAGATGGTGTCGTCATCAAAGACGAACGGCGATAGCCCATGGTTTATGCGCCATGGATTCTGTCAACAGGTCTGCTTATTTACGGTCTTGGCATAACCACCCCATGCAACGCTGACACGGGCCTGCGTGGCTACCTGAAGTCCTACATCATAGGCCAACAAGCCATCGATAACAGCCTGATGCAGATTGAGGAAAACTTTCGGTCAGAAACCAGTCTTCGGCTAATCTGGCAAGGTAGCGACAAAGACTCGCGTCAGGATCAAACATTAAACTATGCCTGGGAAATCCACTATGAACTGAGCCCGATGTTCAGCAATCAGTCCTTTGAATTGGGACCATTTCAGAAAAACCACTCACCGGCTTATCGTCTGAGTGACGTTGAACCCTTGTTGAACAAAGCGCCACAACGATCAATACGCCAGAATCTGGATAGACTCAATATTCAACTTCGACTTGAACAGGGCGACCTTACCATTGGCCGCCAGGCGATTACCTTTGGCGCCGCTCGAATGATCAATCCTACAGATGTGCTGCTGCCCTATAATCTGACTGCACTCAATACCGAATATCGCATCGGGGTTGATGCCATACGCTATCAGCGCCCCCTGGGCCAGCTTGGCGAAGTTGATTTCGGCTATGTGTTTGGCCCAGGGGGCCAACCTGAGTCGTCAGTTGCGTTTATTCACGGGAAAACCAACCTGGTCAGCACCGATCTGTCGTTTGCCGCCCTGCGCTTCGCCAATCAAACGTTGCTCGGGGCTGGTTTGCAATCCGCTCTCGGCGACATGGGTTTTTGGCTGGAAACGGCCCTCGTCAATGGGGATCTGCGGTATTGGCGGACTTCGACGGGTGTTGACTACAATTTCAGCGAGGCTGTGTTCGGCATGCTCGAATATCACTACAACGGTGCCGGTACGGACCAAGCGAAGGACTATCTCAGTCGATTGCAGGCACCGCCCTATCAACTGGGTGGAGTGTTTCTACTGGGCCAGCACTACCTGATTTCGAGTCTTAATTTTCAGGCCACACCTCTGACATCTGTGGCCATGCGAGCCAGTGTCAATCTGCAGGATCGATCCAGTTTTCTATCTCTGAGCATGACTTACAATATTTTTAACGATCTCTATCTGGCTGTGGGCTTACATCGCTTCGATGGCAAGCCGCCTTCCGGGCAGTACGCTAACCCTTTGACACCTGCCCTGTTGACAACTGAATATGGTGCCAGTCCAGATTCAGTCTATGCTCAATTGAGCTACTATTTTTAATGGCAGACTCTGAACTCAGACTCTGATCTCAGATTCTTATCGCAGATTTTAGTAACAGGGGCCTGCGCTCCAGACCTCTACTGGATCAGTCAAGTCCCGCTTGACGCACATCGGTTGCACTCGACGCCGAAATCAAGCCAAGCTTGAACGCTTCTTCTTCAAGCCGAGAAACCAAATCATCCATCTGTTGAATCACCGCTTGTATCGCCTCGGGTTTAGCCAGATCGACCCCCGCTTTCTTCAATTGCTCCATAGGAAAATCGTTACCACCGCTGCGTAATAAGGTCAAATAGCGCTCTGTGGCAGCAGCTCGCTCAGCCTCAGTACCATTGGTCATGGCACTGTAAAGAGCTGCGGAGGAAGCAAAGCAGGTGGCGTATTTGTAGACGTAAAAGGGCGAATTAAAAAAATGGGGAATTCGCGCCCAAAGATTCTCATATAATTCATCCTGCGCGACCTCCTTCGACTGATAGTCTCGAGCTATACCGCTGTAGATTTCGCTCAGGACTGCGGCCGTAATGGGCTCACCCTGCTCAGCCCGCTGGTGCGCCTGCAGTTCATAGTCGGCGAAGAGCACTTGCGAGTAAAAAGTACCCGCTATGTTTTCAATAGCTTTCTGCAATAACAGGAATCGCTCTTCAGCACTCTTGGACTCCTGCAGCAACTTCTCTAACAGGAATCGCTCATTGATCGTTGACGCGACCTCGGCGACAAAAATAGTGTAACTTGAGGTAGAAAATGGCTGGTTGGCGTAGGACAACTGCGTGTGCATCGCATGCCCAGCTTCATGCGCCAGAGTAAATACCGCATCCAACGTGTCATTATAGTTCAACAACATATAGGGACCCACGCCATAGACTCCTGCGACGTAAGCACCGGAACGTTTACCAGCACTCTCATAGACGTCTATTGCATCACCATTAAGATACTCTTCAAGTTGGACTTGATAAGCCTTGCCTAACGGTGCCACTGACTCGACTACCATTCCTCGAGCCTGATCATAGGGATAGTCAACGTCTGTCTCCAGCAGAGGTAGCGCATCGTCATAAGAGTGATAGTCATTTAGTTTCAGAATTTTTTTCCGCAGAGCCTGATACCTCTTCAGAGGTTCGGTACCGGCGCGAACTGCTTGCACGAGATTGGTATATACCGCTTCAGGCACAGCATCACCCGCTAACGCTTCTGCCAGGGTGCTGGGATAGTCTCGTGACTTGGCGTCATACCAGTCGCGCTGCAGAATACTGTTGTAGATCGCGGCATAGGTGTTTTTTGCAGCCGCATAGACACCATAATGGGCCTCAAATGCTGCGCGCCGATCTCCTTGTTCACGAGCCGTGGCCAGCGTTCGACGATAGGCTCCGCTGGTCATGGTGACATTTTCGCCGGAGCTGAGGGTCACTTGCGGAAATTGGATATCGGCAGTAGAAAGTGCCTCATATATTGCTCCGGGCGTTCCTCTAAACTGGTTTGCATAGGACAACAATTGCTCGCCAGCCTCATCCAACACATGCGCCTTACGTCGATAAGTATCGAGTATCGGGTATCGATAGGCTGCCAACGCGGGAGTCTCATCGATCCAGCTGACCATTTGCTCCTTCGGGATGGCTAGCAACTCTGGCGTAAACCAGGCTGTCGCCGTATCCATCTTAGCGAAAGCCGCTTGTACCTGTTGGAAACGCCCCGCTATGGATTGATCTCTTTGATCGATATCGCGCTGCAGACCCGGGTAGCGATAAATCAGATAAGACAATCGACCAATTTCATCTGCCAGTTGATAGGCCGCCAGAACCGCAGCCGGTCCTTCGTTTAAAGAACCCTTGAGTGCCACATATTCTGCGACCTTAGCCTCCATGTTCACCATTCCCGCTTCCCAGTCTGCCCAGGAAGGGTAGATCAAAGAAACATTCCATTTATAACGCTCGGCGATGGTCGACCTATCCTGAGAGGTCGGCTTGGCGATCACCCAGGCCGTCTGCACCATCAACAGGACAATCACAATGAGACGAACAAGGGGTTGAGAAACGAAACCAGGGATTATTTTCAGCACAGGCACAGACTTCCAAAACAGGTTTGCAAAACAGAATTCCAACTCAGATTTTCAACACAGGTTTTTCAACACAGCTTTTTCAACACAGCTTTTAAAAATAGAACGCCAACAACGACAGGATTGAACGCGCACTTAAACCTCTGAGCTCACAACCCATGATGTTACACCTTATTATTCTGACAATGTATTATTCTGACAATGTATTATCATGACAACGTCCTGGATTATCCGTTCCACCCGATCTACCCAGGCTGATCCGAGCCGAGTGATCTGGTCTCTTCGATTCGGACCAGCTTTTCTGGACTGGCAGTTAGGAGCTAGCTGTTCTAGACTCTTCGACCACTAGATCACAGCTGAACCCTTTAAGTCCTTGAGTCTTTTTCACCATGCGATTCCTTTTGTTTTTGTTGTGCCTGCTAACCGTCAGCTCTCATTCATCTCAAGCGAGCCCCATCGACGCCCCTCAAGGGTCATTACCAGAAATGTGGCCCAACACAACCTACGCCCCTGAGATTCCGACTTTTTCTCAGGTGTTAGGCTACGAGGTTGGGGATCAAATCACTCGCTATGAGGACATGTTGACATTTTTCTCGGCCCTCCAGACTGCCGCTCCCACCCGCCTCAAGCTGATAGAGTATGGCAAAACCTGGGAGGGTCGACGCTTAATCTATGCGGTGATTGGCAGTCCTGAGAATATCGCGCGTCTGGATGAGATCGCAGCGGAAATGCGCCGACTGGCAGACCCACGTGTCACTGACAGAAGGTCTGCCAATGATCTCATTGCCAGTCTTCCCGCCTCAGCCTGGCTGGCTTTTGGCATCCATGGTAACGAGATCAGCAGCACAGATGCCGCCATGATGACGGCTTACCATCTGCTCGCTGGCGTTAATGATGTCGTCAGCACAAAGGTTGCGAATCATGCTTTGGTATTTATAGACCCACTCCAAAATCCCGATGGCCGAGCAAGATTTACGCAACACTACTATTCGACCGTTGGCCTGCAGCATAGCCCGGATCGCTTCAGTGCCGAGCATAATGAACCCTGGCCGAGTGGTCGCACCAATCATTACCTGTTTGACTTGAATCGCGATTGGCTAGCTTTAACCCAACCAGAGACTCGAAGTCGGGTTAAGGTATTGCATCAGCACCTGCCGTTGGTGGTCATAGATTTTCATGAGATGGGGGGCGATGAGAGTTATTTTTTTTCACCCGCGGCGGATCCGATCAACCCGCATATGGCCCCACAACAGATTCAGCAAATGCAGCGTATCGGCAAGCGCAATGCCGACTACTTCGATCAGCGCGGATATGACTATTTTACCCAAGAGATCTTCGATGCGTTCTATCCAGGTTATACCGACAGTTGGCCGACCTATTACGGTGCCACTGCCTCGACTTATGAGGTAGGGTCGGCGCGAGGCCTGATTTATCGGCGCGCTGATGGCAACTTGTTGACCTACAGGGAAACTGTTCGCAAACACTTCACTGCCAGCCTGTCCACCCTTGAGACTGTTGCCGATAACCACACCAGCCTGTTGAACGACTTTTATCAAATCCAAATCGACAGCATTCAAATTGGCAAAGACAACCAACAACAGCGCTTCTATCTTCTACCCGCAAGTCGTGATCAGGCCGGCAATGATCGATTAGCTCTGTTACTTCTGGAGCATGGCATAGAGGTCAGACAGGCCACAGAGGCTTTTAAGGCCTGCGGCAACGCCTACCCTGCCGGTACGCGCTTCGTGGATACCGCCCAGCCTCGTGGTCGATTAGCTTCGACTCTGCTGAGCCAACAGGTCGACATGGATGCAAGCTTTATCGAACGACAAGAGCAACGCCGAAGTCAAAATCTCGATCATCAAATGTATGACGCAACCGCCTGGTCGTTACCACTGTTATTTAATATCGAATTTGCCACCTGTCAGAACGCTGGCAAGGGGGCTTCGATAGCTTTCACATCCGATCTCGTTCGTCCCGGTCAGGTCCTTAATCCGAACGCCACCGTCGCATTTTTAGTGCCCTGGGGCGACATGGCGGCAGGTCGATTTCTGAGTGCCGCCTTACTCTCAGGCATTACTGTCAAGAGTACAGACCTGGCATTCACGATGGCCGATAACGCCCGCTTTCCTGCCGGCACCCTGATCATAGAGAAGCGCAGCAATGGACCCGAAATCAATCAACAGGTCGCAGCACTGGCCAGTCAGAGTGGCGCACAGGTTATTGGCGTTGATACCAGTTGGGTGGAACAAGGGCCCAGCTTTGGCAGCAGTAACACCATTACGCTGGCACCACCCGCCATTGCCATGGCCTGGGATTCTTCGACGTATGCCACCAGTGCCGGCAGCACTCGATTTGTTATTGAACGTCAATTGAATTATCCGGTCACCGCGATTCGTACCCACCACCTCAGTGATGCTGCCCTGAACCGCTACCAGGTGCTGATACTACCGGAAGGCAATTATACTTCAACGCTGGGGGAAGCCGGTGCTGCTCGACTCGCGGCCTGGGTCAGGCAAGGTGGCGTGCTGCTGACGCTGGGTAGTGCGACCGCTTACGCCGCTAGCAATGAAGCAGGATTGCTGGATATAAAGCGCGAAGATGCCTACCAGACCCTAACCAAAGAACCCGCTGAATCCAGTACCTCAACGTTCGGCAGCCTGCTAGACAGCGACTCCGCCTTTCGATCTGCGATTGTCAGCAGCGAACGCAAGCCAGACCAGGTGCCTGGCGTACTCGCCAATGTCGTCGTCGACAAACATCATTGGCTCAGTGCCGGTATCCATGACAACCTCATTGCGTGGGTCGAGGGTCGTGCTATCTACTCACCTATAAAACTCGACTCGGGTTACAACATTGCCTGGTTCGCCAGCGAAGACAAGCTGTTGGCCAGTGGCTATTTATGGCATGAGAACCGCCTGCAACTGGCACGTAAACCCTTTTTGGTCCTACAACCCCAGGGACGCGGCATGGTGATAGGTTTCACACAAGATGCCACCTACCGAGCCTATCTCGAAGGTCTCAATGTGCTGTTGACGAATGTCCTGTTTCGCGCACCGGCGCATGCTTCGCCGGCGCCTTAACTGACGATTCTGGATCATCATCGTGTCTTTCAAGGTCTGAAGACTCCATTATCGGCGCACCGGCAACTCAGTCACCGCTGATCAACTGCACCGCAGCCATCGGTTGATCAGCCGGAGTTTTTAGCGACCTTTAAATTGGGGCGGACGCTTTTCTGCAAAAGCACGCCGCCCCTCCTTATAGTCGTCGCTGTCAAAACATGCATCGACCATTTCAGCAATGGCGTGCGCTGCATCCACTTGTGAGTACTTTTCAAAGGCATTCACAGCTGCCTTGGCCGCCTTGATCGTCAGTGGCGCATTCTTGGCGATTTGCTCAGCATAGGCCATGACTTGGTCGACTATAGTGTCCTCGGTGGCAATAAAATTCAGCAGACCGACTTTGTATGCCTCATCCGCGTTAAGCAGCCGAGCAGAAAAAAGCATATCTCGTGCCGTGGAGGGACCTACCAGACGTGCCAGCGCGGCGAGTCCAGAATACTCGTAACCAAGACCCAGGCGAGCTGCTGGAATACCTAATCTGGAGCCGGGGGTCGCGAACCGAACATCCGCGTTCAGCGCTATTGCCAGGCCGCCGCCGATACAATAGCCATCAATTAATGCGATCAGCGGCTTACTGAATCGCGCCAACCACTGACTGCCTCGACCGGATATTTGCGCATACTGTTGGCGTTGCGCGGCATTAGCGCGCTGCTGGTCGAATTCAGAAATATCCGCTCCAGACGCAAAGGCTTTGCCGCCCGCACCTTTCATAATGACGACACGAAGATTGGCATCAGCTTCCATCAGCTCCAGCGCATCACCAATGCCCTGCCACATTTCCAAGGAAATCGCATTGCGACGTTCCGGCTGATTAAACGTCAACCAGCCTACGCCGTGCTGAATTTCTGCGATAATTTTGGTTGTTCGCAACGTCAACTGCTGCATGAGTCACCCCGTAATGTCATTGTCATCATCGGCAGCTTCGGCTTCACAGCGTTCAATCTGCCTCACCTCAGGTTTTAGGCTGCGCGTTACTGCCCTTTGGCGCACACCCTGCTTGTTGTCTCTAGATGGATTGCCAGAACGCCTGAACCAATGGCGAAATCAACAGACTCTTGCTGCGTGTGCAAAAGCCGACATGGATATCGGTGAGCAGAGGTCCGCCTGCCAGTATCTTGACGCGATCTGCCAGCGGGCTATTTTCCAGTACCAGTGCCGGTACAAATCCCACACCACAACCCAAGGCTACGAGGGACAGTATGGCTTCATTGCCCGCCACTTCGCTGTAAATTTTTGGCTTGATACGCAGTTCCCGCAGCCAATCATCAATATGGCTGCGAGCCTGACCACTGGTTGGCAGCACCAAAGGCACCGATGACCAGTCGATCGACTCGCCCTGACCCAGCTGACTGTCCACCGGCGCAATCGTCAGCATCGGGATAGCCATAATAATCCGCTGGGTCAGCAGGGGATCGCCTGACTCTGCCAAGGCCGCAACCACTACATCACAGCCTTCCTGCAGACGTTGCAATGCATTGACCGCATAGCCTGTCTCCAACTGAATCTCTACCAGAGGATATTCTCGGCGGAATCGCGCCAGAACCCTCGGTAATATGCTCTGGCTGGCGGTTACAGAGGCGAACAAGGACAGTTTGCCGGACAAACGCTGAAGGGACGCGCCTAACTCAACCTGAAGTTGCTCGCCGCGGGCAACCACATCTTCGGCATACTGCCGGAAGAGTTCGCCCTGGGGCGTCAAGGTGACTGTACGGTTATCTCTGAGTAATAGCGCGCAACCGACCTCCTGCTCCAGTCGCTGGATCGCTCTACTCAGCGCCGATGGACTCAGGTGAAACTGCTCGCTGGTCTTGCTGAAATGCAGGTTTCGGCAGAGGCCAAGGTAGATCTCAAGGGTTTGCGTATCCATCCAGTGGCTGGTCGTCATCAGAAAGCAGTGGAGCTGAGATTATTACACACAGTCGAGTCGATATTAAGCCGACTGAGCCCCTGTAACGCTCGACCTTGGCATCTAAACGCCAGAGCAAGCGCCCTTGATTGAAGCATTACCACTCGAAAAAGCCTTGAACCCATTCGACTGAGCGCAGGGGTGAAAATCCCATTTGAGCGCATTCTGGCTAGGTATCGCGTTTATAGTCAGGCAAAAAAAACGAGCCATCATGGCTCGTTTTTTTGCCTTCGAACCCGCTGAAGCGGCTTCAACAGGGGGTCTTAATAGCCTTGCAATACACCGTATCGATCACGGTGAAATGCGCTGCCGCCAAAAGTGTGTTCTGAGACACGAGAGCGCTTCATAAAGAAGCCGATTTCGTATTCATCGGTCATGCCGATACCACCATGCATCTGAACCCCTTCACTACTGACCAGATTATAGGTGTCGTTCAGGCGGGCCTTTGCCAAACTGGCTAATTCTGGCACCTGATCGGAGTCTTCGTCCAACGCGGACAGGGCTTCCATCACCACTGATTTGGAGAGTTCTATCTCACAGAACATTTCAGCGGCACGATGTTTCAAAGCCTGAAAGGAACCGATAGGTACACCAAACTGCTCTCTCGTCTTCAGGTATTCAACAGTACGGCTGTAGCATTCCTGAATGCTACCGAGCATTTCCGCCGCCAGAAGAATACGACCCGCGTCCAGTACCTTGTCTAAGACGTTCGCCCCCTGACCTTCAGCACCCAACAAGACGCCTTCAGCGTCATCGAAGACGATGTTCGCGGCATTTCGGCTGTCTGCCATAATGGTTCGAGTCACACTGACGCCCGGCGCATTACGATCAACCAGAACCAGCGTCAAGCCATCACGCTCGCCGGCGTTGCCTGAGGATCGGGCAACAACCACCAGCTTGTTCGCCACATGGCCGTCGATAACGAAAGTCTTGCTGCCACTGACCTTATAACCGCCTGCAGATTTTGTCGCCGTGGTCTTGGCACCGTAGGGGCTGTGATGCGGGGTTTCCTCAAGCGCCAGGGCCATGAGCAATTCACCCGCCGCGATTTGAGGTAACAACTCGCTCTTCTGCTCATCGCTACCACCCTGAACGATGGCACTGCTGCCAACGACTGCTGTCGCCCATAACGGCGATGCTGTCAGGGTTCTTCCACATTCCTCCATCACAACGCCCATTCCCATGTAGCCGAAGCCCAGACCGCCGAAGTCTTCAGGAATGGTGATACCGGTCCAACCGAGATCGACCATCTGCTGCCAAGTGCCGGTGTCAAAACCCTGCTCACTCTTCTCGTCACGCAGTTTTCGCAACTGGGTGATCGGGGTGTTGTTGGCGCAAAAATCTTTTGCTGCATCCTTCAACATGTTCTGTTCTTCGTTTAACACCAATGGCATAGCTTCATTACTCCTAATGGACTCTTTATTTGATCGAGCGGTCCGCCAGACTTCGATAGGCTGTCACCACCTCTGAATTGGCTTGGTAGCCCACGCCCGGGATTCTAACATCGTTGAGGATAAAATCGACCTTCTCTAACCACCATCTTCGACAAAAGAATTTTCACTGCTACCACCGTTTTTACAGTACTCTGCTTGTCGCTCTCCGGACAATGAGCCTCGAGCTGTAATGGAAGTTCAATTCGCTACCCTATCAAAGTTCTGTTATAAAAATAAATACTTCGTACAGTCTTATTCGCCCGATTTACACCCTTGTATAAGGCCCACTGGGGCCAACATTTGAAATTCCACGAAAATGGAGCGCTTTTAGCGATGCGATACATCATTTATGGCGCTGGCGCCATCGGCGGCACCATCGGCGCTCGACTAACCCTGACCGGGGCCAATGTCTTGCTTGTTGCTCGAGGCGATCACTACGCCCGTCTCGCCACTCACGGTCTGACCTACCGAAGCCCAGACCTGACTGAGACTCTGCAGATTCCGGTGGTCGATCATCCAGATAGAATAGTTTTCAACTCCGATGATGTACTGCTGCTAACCATGAAGTCTCAGCATACAGAAGCTGCGTTAGAGACCCTGGCCCGGGTTGCGCCACCCGACCTTGCCATTATTTGCGCCCAAAATGGTGTGGCCAACGAAGCCATGGCCGGCCGCAAGTTTCGACGAGTTTATGGCATGGTGGTGATGCTACCTGCGACCCACTTGATAGCCGCGGAAGTTCTGCACCATGCCACCGGCATTGGCGGCGTGCTGGATGTCGGGCGCTATGGGTCTGGCGTCGACGCCTGTATTCACCAGGTCGCCGCAGATCTCACCCGCGCCGGCTTTCTGTGCGCTGCTGACCCGCGACCTATGCGTTGGAAATACGCCAAACTGCTGCAGAATCTGGGCAATGCGTTTCAGGCAGTCTGTACACCAGGGCCGCGAGACCGAGACATTATGGCCCTGGTGCGCCAGGAAGCTCTGAGTTGTTATGCAGCAGCCAATATAGACTGCGCGACTCGCGATGAGGTCAAGGCACGACAGGGTGGTATAACACTCGGGGCAATCGATGGTATCGAGCATCGCGGCGGCTCCTCCTGGCAGAGTCTGTCGCGGGGCACAGGCGACATAGAAGCCGACTATTTAAATGGCGAAATCTGCCTCCTTGGAAAGCAACACGGCGTCGCGACGCCCGCTAACGAACTACTGCGTTATCTGGCAAATCAGGCTGCCTTTCAACGTGCCGCACCCGGGCAATTCAGTGGGGACCAGTTCCTGTCAATGCTTGAAGCATCAGTGCATCACGCCGAAAATCTCTAAATAATCGAGCGTACATCAGTGGAGTCGGCCATTCATCATGGCGATGGCCGCATCGATCGCCTGATAAAGGCTGTCAGGGTTGGCTAGGTTCTGACCGGCAATATCAAACGCGGTGCCATGATCGACGGAGGTTCGAACAAAGGGAATACCCATGGTCGCTGTTATACTGTCGGCAAAATTGTGCATCTTGATGGCGATATGCCCCTGGTCATGATAGAGGGCCAAGACAGCATCAAACTCCCCCTTCACTGCTCGATAGAACACTGAGTCAGCTGGATAGGGACCGACCACATTCAGTCCCCGCTGGCGCGCTTCAGCAACCGCCGGGGCAATCTCATCAATCTCTTCTCGACCCAGCATCCCGCCCTCACCGCCATGGGGATTTAAGGCCGCCACTGCAATTTTAGGCACTCGTCCGCACCAGCGATGCAGGCTGTCGTGGGTTAATTGCAGCTTCTCCAGCAGGATCGGCCGGCGCACATAGGCGACCGCTTCGGCCAGCGACTTAT
>Ga0181559_10000042_pt1 | contig 94584 bp, 75 predicted proteins | sample 011ome_21_FD_133752 | JGI IMG/M metagenome (GOLD analysis project Ga0181559, IMG submission 133752) | Coastal salt marsh microbial communities from the Groves Creek Marsh, Skidaway Island, Georgia - 011508AT metaG (megahit assembly) | ecosystem: Environmental > Aquatic > Marine > Intertidal... | reverse complement strand
TATGCCATACAGTTACAACTGGTCGAATGGAAATCAAGTCAGAACCATAGAAAACATAACATCTGGAGAATACAAAGTGACTATCACAGATACCAATGGCTGCCTTCATGTGGATAGCCTGCAAATTTCTGGAGGAAAGCCATTCTTTATCACCTTCGACTCTGTAGTTAGAGATACCGCAGTGAGCATTCTTCCCGGAAATGACGTTTTCATTTCAACATATGGAGGCACAGAACCATACCGTTACCATTGGAATGACAGCATTTTCTTAGAAGACCTCCTTAATGTTCCTTTGGATACCTACTTGCTCACATTGACCGACCAACTAGGATGTGAAATAACTTTTGAATACCTGTTAGAAAATGGTCCTGCTGCAATGCCCGAATTGACGCAAGAGAATTCAATCATGGTCTATCCAAACCCTTCCTTCTCAAATGATTTAATCACTATAAAAAGTCTTGAGCCAATTGATAAAATTTTAATCCGTGATATCAACGGAAAGCACGTAACTGAAGGTAAAGCTTCCAAAAAAACGCAGGCTACAATTGCGCTCAGTGGCATTTCATCGGGCCTATATTTGATTGAAATTCATTCCGATGTTCGGATAAGCACCACTGTATTAATCATCAATTGATGTTAAAAATGACCGTATTCTTAATGAATGGCTATCTTCTAACTTAATTATTACGTCCTTTCCTTAATATTGCAATCTAATTTTAAAATTACATAATGAAAAGAATATTATACTCATTGGTGGGATTGTTTCTCTTTTCTTCAGCAGCATCTGCTCAAAGTGAAGTGACTCAAATTCACATGAAAGACTTCAAGAAAAGCAATTCTGGAGACGATCAGGTTTTCAAATACAAAAATGGAAATCAACGTTTATCAAACTATGACGACACCATTTGGTTTGACAGTTTTGATTCAACATCTTTTTGGAATATCGACAACCAAGCTACTGGTGGTGGATGGCAAATTGCTTCCAATTTAGGAACATGGTACTTCCCAGCGAACCAAGATATAAATTCAACCACTGGTGGTAATTATGCGGTTATGGTGCCACAAGATCCAAACAATGCAAATTCTACATTACACAGAATCACATTGGCTAACCCAATTGACATTTCAGCATATTCAAATCAGAATTTGGTATTGTCATATGAAAAATTCGGTGCTAGATTCTATGATACACTGAAAGTTGAAGTGAGCAATAATGGTCTGAATTGGACTACATTAGACAACAACACAGACTTCCCTCTTTTGTCTACTGCTGGTGGAAGCGTTCTTGCAAATCCAACTTCAAGAGACCTTTTCATTCCAATCAGTATTGTAAATGGCAGTGACCTTTACATTCGTTTTACTTGGGATGCGGACAGAGCAGGTGTTGAAGGTATTGGATATGGATGGTACGTTGATGATGTTGCATTGTTCAATGTTCCTGCTAATGACCTAGCAATTGAAAAAACAGCTTTCTTCGAAACAGTAGGTATCAGTTATGAGTGGTATTACGGAGCGATTCCTGCACGTCAAGCGGCTGCTGATGAAATGACTTTTTCAGCTGTTTATTCAAACAAAGGATCTGTTGATCAGACCAATACTAGACTTGACCTTATTGTTTCTGGACAGGATAATCAAACTTTCTCTTCTTCTGCAACCAGCGTTTTATTATCTGGCGAAACTGCTGATACAGCAAGAACTACCACTGTTTATGGTCCAGACAATGGAGTAGGAACATACACATTCACTTGGAATGTTGTCGGAGATCAAGTTGATGACATTCCTGCCAACAACATGTATTCTGTGGATATGGAAGTTACCGAAAACGAATACTCAATGGCTCCATTACCTATTTCTAGCGCCAATGTTTTAGGAAAAGGTGGAACTGACGAACCATACGTTATTACTCAAGGATATTTCTTCAATACAGATGATACGCTTACATCAATGGGTATTGCTTTAGATGAAGAGTGGACTGTATCAGGCGCAAGCTTCCAGTTGTCAGTAATTGACGAGAATGAGACTCCAGTAGCGCAAACAAGCATTTACGTAACTGACAATTCTATGATTACAGGGGACATGGTTTACTTCCCATTGCCAGAAACTGTTATTCCTGCCGGTTTCTACGAAGCAAGAATTGAAGTCTTTGCTGAGTCATTATTCTTAGTTTCCAGCCAAGATCCTTCTCACCTTCAAGCTGCACCAGGTGGTGGTTTCTTCACAAGAACTTTTCTCTCTTTCGGTGGTCAAACATTTATCGAAGATCAAGTTTATATGACCATCAGAACAAAGACAGAGCCTATCTGTAATCCAAATGCGGAGGTTATTGGAGCAGTATTTGACGTAAGCACTTCTGAGCCTTACGAAGCTTCAATCGAGATATCTAACGTAACCGGTTTGACAGGGTCAATTTTCACTTATAGCTGGTCTGGTCCCTCTGGCTTCACTTCAGGTTCTATGAATATTGACGAATTAGCTGTAAAAGGAGATTACACCCTTGTAGTAACTGATGCTGACGGATGCACTGCTGAAGGTGTATTTACGGTTGATGGTAACGTTAGTGTAGGTGAACTTAAAAACGAGACTGTTATCATGGTATTCCCTAACCCATCAAACGGTAACTTCAATGTGAGCCTAGACAACGCATCTGGTTCATACGAGATTAACGTTACGAATGCTTTAGGTCAAGTAGCTGCATCAAGAATCGTGAATTCAAATGGATCAAATCAAATCGTTGAGTTCAGCGGATTGAGCCTTCCAACTGGTGTTTACAATGTTTCTGTAGCAAACACTGAAAACACAAATTCTCCTAGCATTTTTAAAGTTGTGGTTGAATAATCACTTTCTTTTCATAATACAAAAAGCCCCGACCACATGGTCGGGGCTTTTTTTTGTGCCGTACTTTCCTTTAATTTAAAACAATGGTGAACCCGTCATTTCACTAGGAGCTGCTACTCCGATCAATTTCAAGATGGTTGGTGCCACATCAGCTAATATCCCATCAGATAATGACGATACTTCATCACTGGCAACAATGCAAGGAACCAAATTGGTAGTATGCGCTGTGTGCGGAGTGCCATTTGGCAAGAAAGCAATATCCGCATTGCCATGGTCAGCAATAATTATAAATGAATAACCCTGAGCTCTTCCTTCTGAAAACACTTCACCTAAGCAGGTATCTACTGTTTCTGCTGCCTCAATAATAGCTGGATACACTCCTGTATGACCTACCATATCAGGATTAGCGAAATTCAAACAGATGAAATCGGGTTGCTCAGTTCTCATGGACGCAATTACCCGTTCAGTGACTTCGTGGGCACTCATCTCGGGTTTTAAATCATACGTTGCAACTTTTGGCGATGGCACTACTATGCGCTTTTCACCCGAAAAGACCTCTTCACGGCCTCCTGAAAAGAAGAATGTAACATGCGGATACTTTTCTGTCTCAGCAATTCGCAGCTGCGATAAACCTGCATTGGAAACCACTTCGCCAAGCGTGTTTATCAAATTGTCTTTATCAAAAACGACATGAACATCTCTGAATGTCTCATCATAACGAGTCATCGTAACGTAGTAAAGTGGAATTGTTTTCATTCCAAAGTCAGGGAAGTCCTGTTGAGTCAACGCTGTAGTAATCTGCCGACAGCGATCTGTTCTAAAATTGAAGCAAATCACCACATCCCCTTCTTTGATTCGACCCTCTCCAGAGTCAATCGTGGTGGCCCTGAAAAATTCATCTGTCAAGTCTTCATCATAATAAGACTTGCATTTAGCACTAAAACTTGAAGTCTCTTCACCTTTTCCCTCAATCAGTAAGTCATAGGTCAATTTAATTCGTTCCCACCGCTTATCCCGATCCATGGCGTAGTACCTGCCGATCATGGAAACAAGCCTGGCCTTCTTCCCTTCAAGTTCATTCTCCAAATCTGAAATGGCATCAAAAGCATTGCGCAGTGCTGTGTCTCTGCCATCGGTAAAGGCATGAATAAATATTTCTTTTACTGTCGTTTTCTCTAAGATTTCGATAAGCACGTTTAAGTGATCTTGGTTGGAATGCACTCCACCCCTGCTCACTAAACCCATGAGATGAATGGAAACATTATTCCATTCGGCATGCACAATGGCGTCTTTTAGTGCTTTCATCTCAGCAAATTCGCCAGACTCAACAGCACGATTTATTCCCAGTAAATCTTGATATACAATCCTTCCTGCTCCGATATTCAAATGTCCAACCTCGCTATTACCCATTTGACCTTGTGGTAATCCCACATTTTCACCAAACGTTTTTAAGGTGCCATGAGGATAGTCACGCATCAAACCATCAAAAACTGGAGTTTTTGCGCTCGATATAGCATCTGCTTTTGATCCATCGCCAATACCCCATCCATCTAAAATGACCAATGCTGCTTTTCTTTTACGCATAAACTAACGATTGAATTTAATACTGAATATCGTCCCCTGCGGAGAATTGTCTCGAATACTCATTTGAGCATTGTGCAACTGGACCAATTGATGGACCAAATACAGGCCAAGTCCACTTCCCTTCTGGCTGCGTGTTTCTTCATTTCCCATACGATAAAACTTTCTCAAAACACGATCTCGTTCACTTTTCGGAATTCCCTGACCACAATCTACCACTTCTAAAATCACTTTGTCATTCTCTTGTTTAACACCAACGACCACCTCCGTATAGGGAGCATATTTCAAGGCGTTTTCGATTAAATTGCTAATAATAGAATCCAGTGCACTTTTATCGGCTTTGATAAAAATATGATCCTCACAATCTATAGTGAATGTGTTCCCAGACTTCTCTGTCAACGAACGAAAACGTTGAATCACCATCTCTATTTGAGATTTTACATTGATATCTTCTTGATACATCTCAAATTTTCCACCATCAAGGCGAGATGCCAAAAGCAAATTAGAAACTAGCAACTCCAATCGCTGCGCTGAACTCAACGCACCATCTATCATCTGATGACGCTGTGGCTCATCCATATCACGTTTATCTAGCGTTTGTAAGTTCAACTTGATTGATGCTATCGGAGAGTTAAATTCATGCGTAGTAGCTAAAATAAAATTGCGCTCTTGAAGAGCCAGCCTTTGTTCTCGAAGAATTGATTTTTGGATAAAAAAAGCCCCAACAATTAAGAGAGAAAGAAAAACACTACCCTCACCTAAAACCATCCAAAGCTTGCTTGATAATTCTGAAGGAGCATCTGTGATTCCCGCAACACCCAGTGAAATGAGTTGATCATTTGCACTCGCAATTTCTACATTCAGATCGTAGATCAGATAAGCCCACCACAGAAACTGCAGAAAAACATAACCCAACAAAACATAGAGCAGAATAACTACCCGAGGCGTTTTCTTCATAGTTCAAAGGTAGTTATAGAAAACGTTAAGGCTCGTTCCATTTTCGGTACACAGTGCTTCAACCATGCGTATGCAATTGACTTTCAAAAAGTCAAAACATTGGCCCAAGTACAATCCACCTTAACTCGCACTTTGTAATATGTAAAAATAGAAGTTCATGATGCGAAACAAAAAAGCCCCCAATGAAGGAGGCTTTTGGTGTGGTGCGGGAGGGAATCGAATCCCGCAGGAGTTAAGCTTCGCTACTCCTGCGTGGACTCTCGAAAATTGATCAAATCAGAGATTTGAAAATTTTCGGAGCCCCCGATACAAGGATTTTCAGACATGTATTTAATAAGCCTAGCCCTTGATTTGAAGGACTTCAACTTTTGCTCTAGTCGAAATGCCTCCGACCTCGAAGACAAAGTACAATACCAAACTGCATTCCAAGGAGTGTGCTTTGCTGTATAACTAGACTTCCCTTCGTTATGTTCCTTAAAGCGAGTATTCAAGTCTTGTGTCTGGCCAATGTAAAACCGACCATTCTTCACACTTTGTAATATGTAAACGTAGAATTCCATTACTCGAAACAAAAAAGCCCCCTTTAAAGGAGGCTTTTTGTGTGGTGCGGGAGGGAATCGAACCCCCGACACAAGGATTTTCAGTCCTTTGCTCTACCGACTGAGCTACCGCACCGCTAGATTTTTTAATCTTGCATTCTCTTTTCAGATGAACGGGCGGCAAAAGTAGAAATTTATCAAAATCACCAACATTTTATTGAAACAAATTGAAACTGATTGTTGACATAGGAAATTCTCGGACGAAAATGGGCTTATTTTCCAATGATGAATTGAGGAAAACAACCATCATCACTGGTACTCTAGAAAAAAAGAACGTGGTTGACTTTTGGGAAGGTGACCAAATCAATGCAATAGCCCTTTCTAGTGTTGGTCGAGATCTCTCGGATAAATTAGCTTCGTGGTTTCCGGATTGTTTTTTATTAAATATCTCTTCTTCAACTCCGCTCCCTATTAAAACCAGCTACAAAACTCCTTCTACTCTCGGAATTGATCGTATTTGCGGTGCAGTGGCGGCTAACAAATATTTTCCAGAAAATACCGTTTTAGTCATAGACATGGGCACTTGCATTACGTATGACTTAATTGACACCAACAAAACACACTTGGGTGGCGGGATTTCTCCCGGATACACCATGCGGCTTGATGCTATGCACGCCTTCACATCACGCCTACCTCAGGTAAATGCAAGTCAAGAAATCCCTCTAATTGGAACAACCACTGAGGAATCGCTCTTGTTTGGCGCAGGCCAAGGAATAAGAGCCGAAATTGAAGGTATGATATCCTTCTTTAGAGAAAATCATCCAAACCTTAAAGTAATTTTAACAGGTGGTGATCATTTGATGGTTGAGCAAGGCGATGAAAATGCCATTTTTGCAGCCCCAAATTTGATCCTGGAAGGAATCCATGCAATCCTTCTATACAATGAACAATTAAATGATAAAGCGTTTACTCTTTCTTCTTAGCATTTGCTTGAGCCAAGGTGTATTCGCCCAAACCAATACCCTATCTCCTTATTCCATATATGGTTTAGGAGATAATGTGCACACGTCACTTGCCGCCCAATCTTCAATGGGTGGAACGAGCCTGGCTATGTTGAGTACCCAAAACATCAACATCTACAATCCAGCATCACTCGTTTTTGTGAATCGACCCACATTCAATTTTGAGGTAAAAACAGAGTTTCTATCGCTGAATAGCGCAGGTAATTCTGAAACAAGCTCATTGTTTTCAATCGAGAATTTTTCGTTTGCATTTCCGTTAACCATCAATCCAAAACGAAAACGAAAAGGTGCTTTCACCTTCGGAATAACTCCATATTCGCGTCAAGGGTATGATGTCGCCTCCTACGAAAGCGTCCCAGAAATTGGCGAAATCGAATACCGATTCTTGGGTGAAGGTGGAATAAATTCTGCGTTTTTAGCTGCCGGCTACGAACTCTTGACCGACTCTGGAAGAGTCCACACATTGGCACTGGGCGTAACCGGTTCTTACGTGTTTGGATTCATTAAAAACGAACGTATTACTACGCTGGATAATTCAGTCAGTGGTTTTGGATCGAACCTCTATCGCGGTGAAACCCATGAAATAAGCGCAGCAGACGTTCGACTAGGCTTGCTTTATACCCAAAGATTATTTTGGAATAATAACACAACTGATGCAAAAAGTGGAAGTCTATCCCTAGGAGCGTTTTACAAGCCTTCAGTTTCGTTGAATACATTCTCAGATCAGACGGCATTTACATTCATCAATGATTTCAACACTCCCACCATCATTGACACCGTCTCTTTCTCCAAGTCGGATATCCCGACCATTGCTGCCTCATCATTCGGTTTAGGCTTCGGATTTATTTACGATGGACGCATTAGCTTAGGTCTCGACTTTACTTCAACCCGCTGGAGTGAACTTTCCATAGCTGGAGTGAACCAGGGATTGAATGACGAAATGCGGGCTTCATTGGGCTTCGAATACATTCCAGATCCCACTTCGTACAAGCAATTGCTTAAGGTAATTCGGTATAGAGCAGGTTTTAGTTATGAGCAAACAAGACTGAATGTGCAGGGTGTGCAACCCATAAGAATTGGATTGACGGCAGGCCTCGGGGTTCCTATCATTGCATCGAAATCAACATCGATATTCAATATTGGCACCGAATATGCAATACGATCAGGAGCAGGATTACCTGTCACTGAAAATTATGTGAACTTTTTTATTGGATTAACCTTTACACCTAACCAATATGACAGGTGGTTTGCTAAACAGAAATATGATTGATACTAAATTGAAATTTATGAGACGTTTTTTGATGACCTTGATGGCTTTCGGACTTTTAAGCCAAGCCAGTTTTGCACAAATTAGAACTTACTCCAACAATGCTGAAGACAGCATGATGTGCATTCAGAATCTTTCTCTATACATCGAATACTTCAAGCAAGACAACTACAACGATGCGGTTATTGGCTGGAGAGAAGCTGCTAAAGTGTGTCCAAAATCTACTGAATCATTGTGGGCAAATGGAATTAAAATTTACGAAGAGCTTGCAGACAAAACAGGAGATAAGGCACGGCAAGCAAGTTTGCTTGACACCATGTTTTGGGCTTACGATAAGCGCATTGAGCATTTTGGTAAAGAAGGATATGTACTTGGAAGAAAAGGGTCTGACCTCTTGAAATATAAAAAAGACAGGCCTGAACTCGCTTATGAAGCACTTGCAAAGTCTTTGGAACTTCAGGGAAATGAAATGGAACCTGGCGCAAGCATCTACCTGTATAAAGCTGCTTACGATATGTTTAAAGATGGCAAAGGAGAAAAGTCGGTGCTTTTTGACCTATATTCTTTGTTAAGTGATGTCATTGATTACAACCTTCAAAACCAATCGAATGAAAGGATGAAGGCGGCATATCAATCAGCGAAAGACAACATTGACAAAATGTTTAGCTCAGTAGCTGAATGTCCTGATCTATTGGAGATTTACACTCCAAAATTTGAGGCTACTCCTTCGGATGAGAAGTTACTACGACAAATCCTGAAGGTGATGGATAAAAGAGATTGCACTGAAGAAAATCTCTACCTCCAAGTGGCTGAGAAATTATACGCTATTGATCCAAGTCCAGAGGCGAGTTACGCAATTGCAAATGGCTATGCGAAAAAGAAGAACTACACTACTGCCAGCGAGTATTATGGGAAGACCATTGAGTCTGCTACAGACAATGATTTGAAAATGAAAGCGCTCGAAAAAGGTGCGCGCACCGCCATCGCATTGGGTCAAGGTTCAAAGGCAAAATCATTGGCAATGAAAATGCTTTCCATCAATGGCAATAGCGGTGAGGCATACATCATCATTGGAGATGCGTACATTGCTGGGAAGAGTGATTGTGGAGGAAATGAATGTTCAGCTCGCGCAATCTACTGGGCTGCAGTTGACAAATACATGAGGGCAAAGTCAATTGATCCTAGCGTGTCTGAGGAAGCACAAAAGAAAATCAACATTTACTCTGAGCAATTCCCAAAGAAAGAAGATTGTTTCTTTCACGGAATCAATGAAGGCACCACTTTTACCTTTGACTGTTGGATTGGAGAGACTACAACCGTGCGCACGAGATCGAACTAATTGAAAGCTCGATTTTCATATAGAACACTATTCATCCCGATCATTTTCATGATCGGGATGCTTGTTTATGGTTGCGAAAACAACATTGAAGATGTTAATCGACTCACCAACTTCAAAGACCTGCCGCTGCAAACAATTTACAACTCAAAAATCACGTATACCGACTCAGGCCGGGTAAAACTGATTATTGAAGCCGGTCATATTGATCGCTTCCCTATAGGAGAAGATCCTTCTGACGAATTCACCGATGGAATTCGAGTGTTGTCATACGGTAAAGAAGGTGAATTAGAGTCGGAGATCACCGCAGAGCGAGCCACCAACTACCCTAAGCGTGATTTCATGGTTGCGCGAGACAGCGTGGTATTGAAAGACAACGAAGGCAAAATGCTCAATACTGAGCTGCTTAACTGGGACAACACCACCAATAAAATTTACACGGACAAGTTTGTGAAAATCACCACCTCAACTGAAATTCTGTACGGAGACGGGCTGGAGGCAGAGCAAGATTTTTCACGTTATGAAATTCAAAACATCAAAGGGCGAATCAAGATTGATGAAAGTGCTGACAGCACCTCCCAAGACCCTCAAAAAGAACAGTAATTATGCAGAAGTATAACTTATTCATGGAAAAGTTTTGGATGGTAATCGCCATCGTGAGCTTTGTATATGGAGTGTACATGATCGGAAAATTTGGACTGGCAGATGCCGGTCTTTATTTAATCATGCCATTGGTAGCGGGGGTGCTTTATTATCTTCGTTCGTACGCTAGAAAGCGAGCAGAAAGAGAAAATGATCAAAAGAACTAGGAACATCTTCATCGATTTAACATTTTAAATGGACGACTCTTCATATACTCTGCTGCTTTCATCCATCCTGATGTCATTGATTTTATCGGCATTTTTCAGTGGTATGGAAATAGCATTTGTTTCATCTAACAAACTAAAAATTGAGCTAGACAAAAAGCTAGGATTGCTTCCTGCCAGAGTGTATTCTTTCTTTTTAAAACACCAATCCAAATTCATCAGCACCCTTTTACTAGGAAACAACATTGCCTTGGTTGTTTACGGTATTTTCATGGCTCAACTATTGGAGGACAGTATTCGAAACAGCTTGTTCTTTATTACCAACTTAGGTGCATTGGAAGCATTGGTTCTTCTGATTCAGACGATTATTTCTACCATAATCATCCTAATTTTTGCCGAATTTCTGCCTAAAATTCTATTTCGCATTAATCCCAACAAAAAGTTGGAAGTGTTCATAGTACCCACGCTCCTCATCTGTGCACCACTATTTGGCTTGGTATGGCTGGTTTTTCTTCTCTTGACATACCTCCTTAAAATATTCTCCGTCAATTTTCAAGAAAGCGAATACGGTTTTGGAAGGGTTGATCTCGACCACTATGTAAAAGAAGCTTCCTCGAACAGTTCTGAAGAATCAGAGATGGAGAATGAACTTCAGATATTTCAAAACGCGCTCGACTTTTCTAATATCAAGGCCCGTGAATGCATGGTTCCGCGGAATGAAATCGAAGCATTATCGTTTGACGACTCGGTTGAGCTACTCCGAGAAACTTTTGTAGAAACAGGTTATTCTAAAATTTTGATTTACAAGGAAACCATTGACAATGTAATTGGCTATGTGCATTCTTTCGAACTCTTTAAAAAGCCTGACGCCATAAAAAACATCTTGAGACCGTTGGCAATTATTCCAGAAACTACAACTGCTGACAAGGTTCTCAAGACGCTTATCGAGCAAAAGAAAAACGTTGCTCTGGTGGTAGATGAATATGGAGGCACATCAGGCATGCTGACTTTGGAAGACATTGTAGAAGAAATATTTGGTGAAATTGAAGATGAGCATGACTCAGAAGAATTAATTGAAGAGCTCATCGGAGAAAGTCAATACCACTTTAGCGCGCGCTTAGAAGTAGACTACATCAACGAGGAGTTTGATTTAAAACTGCCCGTTAGCGATGATTACGAAACACTGGCGGGGCTGATTATCAATAAAAGTGAAGACATCCCTAAAGCGGGAGAAGTCTTAGAAATAGGTGATTACATCATTGAAATTATCAAGGTTAGCGAAAACAAAATTGAAGAGGTTTATCTACGCCCCTCAGAAAGTGGAAATTAGAGTCAATTATTCCATTTCAAGATGTATTTTCGCGACCCATTAAAAAAACGCTAGTATTTCATGGCAGCAATTGGAACAATTAGAAAGCAATCAGGCTTATTGATCGTATTGATAGGAATGGCAATGGTCCTATTCCTTTTAGGTGACATTTTCAGCAGTGGCGCAAGCTTTTTTGCAGGACAAGATCAAGAGATCGGCTTAATTGCCGGTGAATCCATCGATCTTCAGGATTATGAATTGAAAGTACAACAAGCCATTGACGAGCAATACGGTCTTGAGGGTGCAACAGAACAAGCACGTAAGTCTATTCGCGAAAGGATATGGCAAGAAATGATTAGAGAGCGAGTGCTTTTAACAGAACTCAAAAACCTAGGCATTTCTGTCAGTGCGGATGAATTGTTGGATCAAGTTAAAAATGTTCAACCAGGTTCGATACTTTACCAATATTTTACAGATCCTAATACTGGTCAGATCATTGAGCAATTTAGGGATGAAAGAACTGGGCAAATCAACTCAAACAGAGTGCTACAAGCCATTCAAAACTTGCTAAACAGCGAGAATTCAAGGGATTGGTTACCTATCGAGAGAGCGATTCAGCAAGATGTAATGATGAATAAGTACATGACCTTGCTCAATAAGGGTCTGGTAGCATCTTCTATTGAAGCTCAGCAAATCACTAGAGAAAAGCAGAGCCAAGTGACTTTTAAATATGCGCTCAAAGAGTTCAGCAGCATGGACAATAGCGAATTTGAGCCAAGTGACGCTGACTACAAGGCATTTTACGATAAGCATAAAAACGAGCCGCGTTTTGAGCAAAAAGACGAAACAAGGAGCGTAAAACTGGCCTTGTTTGAGCTTGTTCCAACAGCTCAGGACATGGAAGAAATTTCACTTGAATTGGAATACATTAAAGTGGAATTCAAAAAAGACTCTAACGATACCGCATTCGTTGCAGAAAATGCAGATGGGCAAATTGGAAACCTCATTCGGTCTATGAGCATCGAAGAGGTTAATCCAATGATTAAGGACACCCTGGCAAACGCACCTATTGGGGCTGTTTTCGGGCCATTTACTGCAGGAAAAACAATGGTACTCTACAAATTGTCAGGTAAAAGATTTGCGCCCGATTCTGTAAAGGCAAGCCACATCTTAATCTCTTTAGCCGATGCAGCAGATACTGCCGCTGCCTCTGCCGCGAGAACAAAATTAGACTCCATCAAAACAGTTGCTCAGAAAAAAGGAAATTTTGCAGAATTGGCAAAAGAGTTTTCTGAAGATTTTGGCTCAGCCGAAAAAGGGGGTGATTTGGATTGGTTTACAAGAGGAAGAATGGTAGCGCCATTCGAAAAAGCTGCTTTTGAGGGTGATAAAGGCGATATGGTGATTGTTCAATCACAATTCGGAATGCATTTGATCTACATTACAGACCAAACAAAAGACAAGCCTAAATTCCTGATTTCAACCGTTGACAGAGCAATAGAGCCAAGCAAAGAAACTTCTGACGCCATCTACAGAAAGGCCAGCAAATACTCTATCGAACATCAATCTTCCGAGTCGTTTGAATCAACCGATGAAGTGAAAGTAGAGCCTATTCCTTCAATTTCATTATCAGCGAATAACGTAGGACCAATGACCAATGCCCGAGATATGGTTCGTTGGATCTTTGAAGCCGACAATGGCGATGTTTCGAACCCCTTCGAAAGCGACAAATTCATTGCTGTTGTTCTTGTTGATGACATTAGTCCTGCAGGAGTTATGAGTTTAGAACAAGCAAAGGGCATCATAAACATTGAAGTCATCAATGAGAAAAAAGCGGCTAAAATCATTGCTGATCTTGGTAATGTTTCTTCCGTTGATGCTGCTGCGCAATCATTCGGAACCCAATCCAATACAGCTTCTAACGTTTCCTTTGGCCAAGGGTCTTTGCCTAACGGACTCGGAAGAGAAATGAAAGTTTTAGGCACGGTTTACGGTATGGAAGTCGGTAATACTTCTGGGCCCGTTACAGGTAATAGAGGCGTATTCATACTGGAATTGGTTTCTAAGAACATTCCAGAAGGTGATCTAGACATCACCAATACCAAGCGAACAGAGTCTTCAAACATGTCTTCAAGGGTTAACACGCAGGTTTACGAAGCACTTAAGAAGAACGCTGGCGTTGTTGATAACCGGGCTAAATTCTATTAATAAAAAGTCCATTTATTAACTCATTCTTAATCTTCATCCTTGAGTTGAATTTACCTTTACATCTTGTATGCAAAAAGGCCCTCTTTTATTAGTGCTTATCGCTGCGTTTTGCCAAGGGGTCGCTCAAGAGTCCTTTGATGAAAAGCTGACTACCGTTTCGAATGTTCGCATGACCATCAATAACGTGGGTACATTCGGCAATGCCTTTGGAGGAAGCTATGATGTCCTAGGTTATTCATCTGCTGAATTTCCAGCAAACTCTGGAATTGAACATATGTTTGAGGCCGGAATATGGGTCGGAGCACTGATTGATGGATCTAATGTAGCCGTGTCATCTGCAGCATATGACCAAACTTCAGGATATAGTCCAGGCAGGGCAGGATACGAATTTACCGGTGAAATAGGCAGTGTTTTTGAAGAACGGTCTTCGCTTATTGACAACCCTAATTACAGTCCAAACGCAATATCCCATCAAGACTTTGTTGCTGATTTCAGTGATAAAAACATTCTCGTACCTGGTACTCAAATTCAGATTATTGGGCACGATAATCCAATGAATCTTGACGTTCATTTTGAATCTTACAATTGGAATTATTCTTTCAGTGACTTCATGGTAATTTGCAACTACAGTGTCACCAATAATGGCTCAAGCAACCTTGAAGATGTTTACATTGGAATGTGGGCCAATGAAGTTGTTCGTAATACCAATATAACTCCTGCTGGCCAAGGCGGAAGTGGTTTTTACGATAAAGGTGGAAATGGCTTTATCGATTCACTTTCTCTTGCATATTGCTTTGATGCAACGGGCGATGTCGGAAATACAGAAAGCTATATCGGACACAAATTTTTGGGTGCAGAAGATAAAAATGGATTTCATCACCCATCGATTGATTCTGCTTTCAAAGTAAACTATCAAACCTGGCAGTTTAATTCGGTAGGTCAACCTATATTTTTCTTTCCGAGCAGCGAATTGCAGCGCTATGATAAAATGAAGGATGGTTTTAACCAATGGCCTTGCTGGGATGAAACTGGATCACCGGATCCTAGATGTGGTCAATTTCAGGCAGCGTCTATACAAGAACAAATCGAGCAACCGGGGAACAGAAGTGATTTGGTTTCGGTTGGACCGTTTTCAACAATGGCTCCTGGAGAAACTATAAACTTTGCTTGGGCTTGGATTTTTGCCAAGAAAAAGGAAGATGGTAATCCCAATACCGAAAACACTCCAACGCAACAATCCAACTTAATTGCCAATGCAGAGTGGGCACAAACTGCGTACAATGGTGAAGATGTAAACTTCAATGGAGTGCTTGATAATGAAGAGGATAGAGATCGAGATGGTAAAATCACGCGCTTCATTTTGCCAACCCCTCCGTCAATTCCAAAAACTAAGGTAGTAGCAAGAAACAAAGGAATTGATGTCTATTGGACTAAGAATGCCGAAGAATCGGTAGATCCCATTACGCAAGAATTGGATTTTGAAGGCTACAATATATTCATGACTGCACTCGGTCATGACGTAATTAAGTCTGCCGACTTAAACACCGACCTAAAGCTGATTTCGAGTTATGATATCGAAGGAAACGGTTTATTCTACGAAACAAGTCTTGCTTCTATAAATCTTGAAGAACCAATCACATTTGAAGACGACCCGAACACCTATTATTACAAGTATTCCATCAACAACTTGGTAAATGGCTGGCAGTATGCTCTTGCACTCACAGCATTCGATCGCGGAGATGAAGAAAGTGGATTAGAATCCTTGGAAAGTTCCAAGCTTGCGAATACGTGGCGCGTATTTCCCGGTACCGAAATCAACGAAAAGTTTGATCAATACGCCACGCCTACTTCTCCCCTTCAATCATTATTTAACCAAGAAGTAAAAGACAGTATTGAGCTTCTTAAGCCATTTGCTTACCCCAATCCTTATTACGCAGGTGCATCATGGGAAGGAAGATCAACCTTCGAAGAAGATCGAAAAATAACATTTGGCAATCTGCCCGAACGATGCACTATTCGGATTTTCACCTTATCAGGCGACCTGATTAAAACCATACAGCACGATCCGAGCTATAATGGCTCAGATATACGATGGTATAGCACCTATTCTGACACCGAAAGAACCATATTCTCTGGTGGAGAACACAGCTGGGATCTATTGAGCGAAAGCGCCCAAATCATTGCTCGGGGAACGTATATCTTCTCTGTAGAAGACTTGAATTCAGGAGAAATTTGGAAAGAAAAATTTGTCATAATAAAATAACAACCAAGAATTAAATACATCAACATGAAAACACGCTTACTCTTTTTAGTGCTTATTCTCGCCACTTTCAACATGGCGAAAGCACAATACCCTGCGGTAACGATTGAAGATATTCAAACCGTTACTCCAACTGCATTAGGAAACTGTGACGACCAAACGTTCTATTTAGGAGATACGGTAATCATCCGCGCTAAGGTGGTGATGGATGGCAACCTTGCCGTACCAAGCGGGGCTAGCAACCCAAACGGTCATAAAAACTTTTGGCTTCAGCAAGGAAATGGTGGCCCATACAAAGGCCTTGACGTTTTTCAGTTCTCAAGCTTGAGTGTTTCCGAAGATCCGCACAATTTAATTGCTGGAGATTCTATTGAAATAATTGGATACATTGAAGATTACAATGGAGAAACAGAAATTGTCCCACTTGAAGGTTCGTCAATTACTCTTTTGGGGCAAGGACAACCCATCACTCCTGTTCAAGTATCAATCGCTGATTTAAACGACATCGAAAGGAATAACTTGCTAGAAACAGGCGAGCAATGGGAAGGATCTTATGTTGAAATTGTTGGTGCTACTGTTGCTTCTCTCGATTTCTTTAGTGGAGGATCTCGTGTAAGTTTCAATATTGAAGATCAATTTGGAAATTTATTGGGTGTTTCTGACCGATTCTTGGTTCAAAAACTCCCAGGACAAGGTGGAAACTTTGTTGCGCCTAACGTAGGCGATCAGTTGGACACTATTCGTGGCGTAATTGCACACAGCAAGAACAATTGCCCCGGATTCAATGGTCGCGGATATGAATTGTATCCATTCCAAGAAAGCGACTACGTATACGGAGCATCTGCTCCTCGCATTTTCAACATCGCTAGAACACCGCTTGTTCCTAGTTCCTCACAAGACGTTGCAGTTACTGCAGACATTTCAGACAATGATGGAGTTATCGTTTCTGCAAGTATTTCATACGCCACAGGTGCGTCAGGAGGTAGCTTTTCAACCGTTCCGATGACATTTGTATCAGGTGAAACGTATACTGCAACCATTCCAGCACAAGCTGACGGCACTCTGGTGAGATGGTACATTACAGCTACAGATGACAGTGCTCAGGTAACACAATTACCCAACAACGACCCAACCACAAACACTTACTTATATCGAGTCAGAAATAATGGATTAAGCATTTTTGACGTTCAATACACTCCTTACTCCAACGGTGTTAGTCCATACTTAGGCCAGACTGTGAGTGTAGAAGGTGTTGTAACATCAAGCGTAAATTCCTCTGACACAGGTGACCTTGGCTACGTGTATATCCAACAAGAAAACCAATTGAATTTTGCAGGATTATGGTTACAACAGGGATCCACCATCAGTCAATTGGAAAGAGGTCAGAAAGTTGAAGTTGAAGGTGTAGTTCGTGAAAATTTCGGAATGACCGCTCTTTCGGACATCGCTTCTGTGAGTGTTACAGGAACAGGCTCGATCAATCCTGTAGTATTAAACCCAGACTCTTTTAGTGTTTACAATGGTTCCACACAAGAGCAGTATGAAGGAATGTTGGTAAGGTTTGAAAACCCTACGGCAGGAGACAGAATTTATGTGGTGGAGCAAAATGCAGACGCGGTGACCAGCAATAATTATGCAGAATATAGAGTAGGAACAGATGTATTCAATCCAAATTTAGGGGTAAGAGTAATTGCAGGACGCTCAGCTGGAAACAGCTCTTTGTATGTTTCATATGTCAATGACTCAACTTGGATCAACAACTTGAATGTAGATCCATATGTGGTTGACTATGGTCACAGCATGCAGAGCGTTTCAGGTATTTTCTATTACAGCTTTGGTGCTATGAAGTTGCTTCCAAGAAACAACCATGACGTTGTGGGATATGGCGATGCTCCAGTTATGGCCAGGTTTACTTCTGATCTCGTTGAAGTTTGTGTAAACGATACAGTTCAGTTTTTCAATATGTCGTCAATTATTGCTGATGATTTTTCATGGGATTTTGGAGATGGAACAAACTCATCTATGGAGGATCCAATGCAGATTTATACTGTTGGCGGATGGTATAACGTGAGCTTGATTGCAACCAATTCAGTAGACGGAGCTTCTGACACTGCTTCTGCTGTTGAATACATTTATGTTGATTCAAGCGAAGCATGTTCAAGTGTTGGTATTGCTGAAAAACAAATTTCTGCCGTGGAGACGTTGGTTTACCCAAACCCAACATCTGAAATGATCACGATTAAAACAGATTTTACGGATCATACTGTTTACAGCATTACGATTTACGATTTGAATGGTCGAGAAATTTTCAAAAAAGTGACCATGCGGTCTATCGAAACATTGAATTTATCATCACTCGATGCTGGAAACTACATTCTTGAAGTGAATGCAAACGGTAGCACAGTGGACGTGATGCAAATCGTGAAGCAATAAATAGAATTGGTGCACAAAGTCGGTAGAATGTTGAAAAGCCTCTTCGCTCAAGCTATGCTTGGCCTGGCTTTGTGCGCCATCTTTTTTTCAAGCGCATGCAAAAAGGATGAACTAAAAGAAAATCTTGCTCCCGAAACTTTAACCTCTGTTGAGGCCTTCAACCTTACGGGCGAAAACAGGCTGAACAGCTTGGTTACGTTGCAGTGGTACGGAACAGATCCTGATGGTTACGTTGTAGGATATGAATTCAGCTTTGATCAAGAAACCTGGTTTTTTACTGACAAGCAAGATTCAACTTTCCTTTTCTCAATTTCAGCTGGGAGCGATACTCTAGATATAGATTTTTACATTAGAGCCATTGATAATGAATCTAAGGCAGATGAATCGCCAGCTTTCTTAAAAATACCTCTGAAAAACACACCTCCCGAAGTTTCATTCAACGAAGACTTAATTCCGCTAGACACCTCATTCAACCTCATCACACTCACCTGGGACGCCAATGATGCAGATGGATTTGAAACACTCGAACAACTGGAACTTAAAATCAACGATGGTGAATGGGTAAACATTAGTCCAAATCGCACACTTAGTGCCATTGTTCCTCTTACGCCTGAGCAGGATGGCGAAGTCATCTCCAAAATCTATTACGATCAAAATACTGAGGGCCCTGAAATTTCGGGCATGAAACTCAATGAACTGAATGACTTTTACATAAGAGCCATTGATATTGCAGGATCAATCAGCAAGCCAGACACCTTGAGCGCCATTTTCATTAAGAAAAAATCGAATGATTTATTGGTGATTGGTGCCAATTCAGCGCGCCCCAATCAATTCTATTCGTCAAATCTTGCTGCCGCTGGAGTAGGATTCGATGTTATTGATTTTGTTGCCATTGATGCCAAAAACCAACCGAAAATTTGGTCTCCAACGTTGAGCTTACTTTTTCAGCAATACGATCAAGTTTTGCTTTCAGCAAATGATGTCACTTTCACCAATGCCCAAACAAATGCCGATGAAATAGTGTTGGAATTTGCCTCTTCAGCCATCGAAGAGTATATCACGAAAGGTGGGAAAATATTCATCTCAGCAAGTTTTCCTGCTAACTACGATCAAACAAGTGCTTTATATGGGATTTTACCCATAGATAGCTTTAGTTCTTCACCTGGAATTGCAAGGCTTCCAATAGATTCAATGGCCATCGCTACTGACCTTTCGTTTCCCAACTTAGGCTGTTCTTCTTTTATTTCAGGACTTGATCCTTTTTATCCTTCAAGCGATGCCACCGTTCTCTACACAGCCCAATTAACCAAAAACAATGGTTGGAATGGACCAAAGAACATAGTTGCAAAACGTTCATCAAATGGAAATACCAACTTCATTTTCATGTCAGTTGAATTGCACAAGTTGAATTCAGATCAAGCTGCTATGCAGCAATTCTTTAGCAAAGTTTTTAATGATGAATTCAACTGGTAAGCTTCATATTCGAAAAGTGGAAGCTAGCTTTTTAAAGAAGGCTGGTCTGGCCTTTTCATTGATTTGTTGGATTGGGTTTGCCATTGGACAAACAGCAACGCTGAAAGGCGTTATTTACGACAAAGAATCTGGGGAAACACTTCCTGGAGCCACGGTTGTATTGGTTGGAACCTACAAGGGAACCAGCACAGACATGGATGGCAAATATGAAATTACAGACATCAAACCAGGAGACTATTCCGTAAAGGTGACCTTCATTGGGTACAGCGATCAAATTTATAATGGTATTACCCTCAAGAAAGGAGAAACGAGAACCCTTGATTCAAAAATCAGCTTTCGATCAAACACACTCAATGAGGTAATTGTGATCGGAGAACAAGTTATCGATCTTGAAAGTGGAAAGTCGGAAATCAGGATTTCACAAGATGAAATCAAAGAAATGTCAGTACGTAATGTTCAAGATGTTGTAAAAATGCAAGCTGGTGTGAGTGAAAACCCAGATGGTTTGCAAATTCGTGGGGGCAGGGTTTACGAAACCCAATACTTAGTGGACGGAATCTCAGCCAAGGATCCACTTGCAGGCACAGGTTTTGGCGTAAATGTAAGCTCCTCCTCTATACAAGACGTGAAAGTAATTACCGGTGGTGCTGGCGCACAATACGGTGATGGATCATCAGGTGTAATATCAACTGAGATTAGAGAAGGGGGAGATAAACTAGAGGTAAGTGGAAATTGGCAAACAGACAACTACCTTACCAATAGAAAAAACGGAACAGCATGGAATACCGACATTTGGGAGGCTACAATAGCCACACCAATTCCTGGAACAAAAAAGAAGCTTACCCTTTTCACATCGGCATCGGTTAACCTTTCGGACACTTACTTTGATGAGGAAGCCAATCAACTTCACTCATCACTTTTTACTGCCAATGATTCTGCTTGGGCACCAAGGCAAGACAATAGTTGGTCGCATACTTTTAAGTTGGCGTATACCATTCGTCCTGGCTTTAAGCTCTTATTCACCAATCAACATTCACTCAACATAAACCAGAATACAAGAAGTCTCCAAATCGTTGGTTTTGATGCTGTTGTGCAACCCGGATATCAATATAATTTCAGCAACAATCTGGACAACGCAACTACTTATACGCATCAATCGAACCTTACCGTTGCTGGTATGACGTATTCGTTTCCAAACAACAAATGGACCGTACAGTCGAATGTTGGCAGACTATTCACAAACCTAAGAGCCGATGCCAATGGACGTCCATTTAGAGAAGAAACCATTGATCAAATCTATGATCCCGAGAGCATCATCACAGATCCAATTACACTCTTCAACCCTGAAGACTCCATCATTTATGTGAATGCACCTTCTGGCTTGGTCAACAACAATGGCATAAGTACCGTTTGGCACGACCATTATGTACAGGAATACACGGTTAAAAATGTGATTAGCTACTATCCAGAAAGTAAAATCCACAAATGGACATTCGGTCAAGAGCACAAAGAAACCGAATACCAATGGGCAGATGTTTCAAGTCCGTGGGTAGGTGCTCCTATCCAAATAAACGATACGCTAACCAGTCCTTCAATAAGCGTAGGATCAAGCAATGATATTTGGAAAGCCAATGCAACCAATGGAGGCGTATTCGCTGAAGACAACATCGTTTACAAAGGAATCAATGCAACGCTTGGCGTACGCATTAATTATTGGGCATTTGGATCATTCGTTGATGATGCCATTGAAAACCCGGATGCTCTGATCCTTGACGAAGTGAGAAGACAGTATACCGAGCGCACATTTGGAGTATTTGGCAAACGTTTCCAAGCGCGCATTTTACCCCGATTAAATGTTTCTTTTCCAGTTACTGAAAACAACGTTATGTACTTTAACTATGGTCATAGTATGAACTTGCCTCATCCCCGTTTTGTTTACGCTGGGCTTGATCCTGTTTACCAAGATCGTGGGTACTTGTCGAGGATTGGAAACCCCAATTTGAAACCTGAAACCACTGTTTCGTATGAGCTTGGAATAAAATCTCAAGTAACCAAAAAACTCGGGGTCACATTTACCGCATTCAACAATGACAAGTATGACTATATCGTAACGAGAACCATTGTCCTCGAAGACCAAACAGGAAGATTGGTCGACCGCACTACATCTATCAATCAAGACTATGCCCGCATAATTGGTTTAGAGCTGGGAATAAATTACAGGATTGGAAAGTTCATCAGAACCTTTGCCAACGTAACGTATCAGTCAGCCACAGGAAAATCAAATTCCGCTGCTGAATCCTTATTGCAAATCGTTCAAACGGGTTTTGTAAATACCACTGAAGAACAATACTTGGCTTGGGATAGGCCATGGGATATGAAGGGTGGTGTGATTTTTACACCCGACAGCACCATTTCAATTGGAAAAGTTCCATTAAAAGGATTCAGGCTTTTCGTCACGGGCACTTACAAGTCAGGCCTGAGATACACACCATACAATTTCACAGGAAAAAATGACATTGGTCGACCGATATACATTCGAGACGATGCGAACCCAAATGCCGAAATTGGTGAATACTGGTCATGGTTTGACATGAAATTGTCGAGAGACTTTGTATCTAAAAAAGGCAGAGGAGTCTCGCTTAGTATAGAGGTGAAAAATATCTTCAACAGAAGAAACGCACAAATTGTAAATCCGGTCACAGGAAGGGCTTACGAACTTGGAGATGACGTTCCAGATAATTGGAGAAACTTAGCCTATCCCGATCCTTTAGATAGGAGCACGCCTCCAACAGATCCAGCAAGGTACACCTCTCCAAGACAAATCATTTACGGTTTATCCTTTAGGTTTTGATGAAGAAACTCTTCATACATATCGCACTGATTTTGATCGCATTCAACGCTTCAGCTCAACTGCTGCCTAATTTGGGGGGGCAACGCGCTGGTGTTTCTACGTTATCTTTTTTAAAGAATGACATCAGTCCACGCTCCATGGCATTAAGTGGCGCCAATCTTACGCTTTCAGCCGATGGAATGTCCACTGCTCACAATACCGCCTCGATGTCTCAGCTGAACGGTATTCATATCACCGCTTCTGATTTAATGCTTGGAGCGGGCATCCACCAATCTTGGTTTAACGCAATAGTTCCATTAAAATCAAGCACAAGCGCCATTGGCGTTAATTTAAATTACTTAAGTAGTGGCGCCATGAAGGTGCGCACTGAGTTTCAGCCTGAAGGAACAGGTGAATACTTTTATGCCAATCATTTTGCAGCTGGAGTAGCATATTCTAAATTGCTCTCCGATCGATTCAGCTTTGGAACCAACATCAAGGTTATTCATGAGCAATTGGCTCAATATTCAAACACGACCGTTGCTGCTGACTTAGGCTTTCTTTACACTACAGATGTCAAAGAATTAAAATTTGGAATTGTCGTACAAAATTTTGGAGGTAATTCGAGTCTTTCAGGTATCGATTTGGCGGAAGAATTCAACCGACAACCTGTTTCAGTGGGACAATATTCTGTGCCCACCATATTCCGACTGGGAGCCTCAATGAAGCCTATTGATAAAGATGATCAAAGTGTTATGGTGGCCATTCAACTAGAGCACCCAAATGACAATAGCGAAAACTTGCGCTTTGGAGTGGAATATGAATTCAAAAAACTGCTGTATGCGCGCGCAGGCTATAAAATAAATGTTGCCGGTGAAAACCTTCCCACGCTTGGACTCGGATATAAAATTAGAATGGGAAGAAATACCATGATGATCAACTATGGAGTGACCGCCACCCAGTATTTGGGAACGTTGCATGTGTTTGGTCTTGACTTCATGCTTAATAATGATAAACGCGAATGAAACGATTAAGCATCTTACTCATTTTAGCAGCCATAATGCTGAGCTCGTGCGAGGGTTTTTTTGGGACGAAAACTGACCTCACCTTTATTGATGCACCAGTTTTTCAAGCTCGGGATGTGGCGTATGTGCCAATTCAACCCATCATTGATGGCTTTTTCGAACCTACGGATGTGGTTGCCGGATTTGACGAATTGATTTACGTGGTGGATGCCGGAAGTCAAGAGATCATAGCATTTGATCAAAGCGGAAGAGAGCAAGGTCGGTATACGCTGCCTGGCGTTAGGAAAATTATACATGATAGACAAATGAATTTTCTGGCTATTGCCGATCATGACACTACTATAAATGATGCTAATTATACGCTATCGGCTATATACCGATTAAACTTGAATGGCTCATTCGGCTACGGAATCAAGAATGCGGAAATTGTGAATAAGATCATTCATCCCTTTTATTTCAAGTCAAGCTTCAGTAGCTTGGATGCTGATGTGAAATTTTCTTCCATCGACATCATGGGCGACAACAGCTTTTATGTCACGCGCACTGGACCAAGAGACAACGAAAATCAAGTTGGTGGTCCTGACGATGGTATAGTGTTGTTCAATGAAGATGATCAATACGTTTCTAACATTTTTGTCAGCACCAATTCCGGCTTCTTTCGCGGATATTTTAAAACGCCTATGGCAATCACAACTTTCGCAAAGCCAAGACAAAGTCCTTCCGTGAGTATGTCTAGCAATTTCTTTGTTGCGATGGCAGACCCAACAATTTCAATCAAGGTGCAATCGATCAGATTCTTAGAAACAGAATTTGGTTCATCTTACGAAGTTGAAATCTTAGACTTTACTGACACTTCAGAAGCAAACGATTTCCTCTACCGATCTGACAGGTTTGAAAACCCTGTGGACCTTACCCTAACCGGTGATGGAACGAATTACCTATTTGTGGTGGATCAAGCCAAAGACTCTGTGTATCAATTTACCACACGAGGTTGGGAAGGTGTAAATCCTCCTGCAGGTTCTTCCGAAACCAAAAACATCATTGCTTCCTTTGGCGGAACTGGCGAGGGAGCAATGCAATTCAATAATCCTTCTGCTGTAGCGTATCTAGATCGGGTTCTGTATGTGACAGACAAGGGAAACGGCAGACTTCTGCGATTTAAACTAACGACCGATATCGACTAAACCTCTATATGAAAAATATTCTTTTCTCTTTATGTCTTGCCCTGTGTGCACTTCACGCAATCGGTCAAACAACACTCCCAACTTCTTGGGATTTTAGTTCTACACCTGCATCGCTGCCTACAGGTTGGTCTACCAATACCACCGCTAATTACAGCTCGGGACTCATTGATAACAACGGTTCTACTTCTGTAGCCGCAAAATTGCAAGTCACAGATCATTACGTAACTATTCATTTTTTTGACGAGCCAGGTACTGTAACCTATAATCTTAAAAGCTATGGAACGCCCTCATTTATGGGAACTTTAGAAGTGCAAGAATCAGTGAATGGTACTTCGTGGTCAACCATGCACACCTTCAACAGTGGTGATTTCAATGACTCATGGTCGCTGTTTTCAGAAACTCCAAACATTGCATCACGCTACATCCGTTTCATTTTATCAAATAAAATTTCTGGAACCAATGCAGGTCTTGATGATGTAAGCATATTAGCTAACGTGCCTACCATTCAAGAAATGAATGTTCAGTTCGAAGGAAACGATGTGCCGAACAACAGTGCTGTTCAATTTGCAGAAAGCCTCGGATCAACGAAAGTTTTAAAATTTGGTATCCAAAATCTAGGGACCGGAAGCTCCCTTTCAATTGGCGCTTCAAATCTCACAGGCATCGCGGCTGGAGACTTCGCTGTAGCATCTTCGCCATCAAACATAGGCACATTGAGCAGCGATACATTGGAAATAAACTTCACGCCTTCTGCGGCAGGCAGCAGGGCGGCCACATTAACCATTGTAAACGATGATCCGAATGAAAACCCATACGTCATCAATTTGAATGGAATTGGCGGAACGGGAGCCAGTGAACCAATTGCAAACCCCAGCAATTTATCGGTTGGCACCATTAAAACGTTCAGAGTAAGCGCAAGTTTTGACGCGAGTGTTGCTGAAGGCTTTGTAGTATTGTTCAAAAAAAATGCCCCAATCAATGCAACGCTCATTGATGGTGTAGCATATGAAGTAGGCCAAGGGTTAGGGAATGCCAAAGTAGCTTATGTTGGACCGAATAATTCATTTTGGTTGAACGAAGCCAGTGCAGACGACACCTTCCATATTGAGGTGTATGCTTATAACGGCACTGGACAATTCATCAACTATAAGAATGACGCACCTTTACAAGGTGAGATAATCACCCCTTTAGCTACCATGATCAATGCCAACTATTACAATGGCATAGATGCACATCAATCAACCTTCTTAGAAGATTTACATGATGTAATCAACCCGCATACGATAAGGTTTTACAGCAATTACAAGTCAGACATAGTTCCGCAATTCATCGCGCGTGATACAATCAATAATCAACGCGTGGTTACTTGTGTTTACAGCAATGATCAGGTGGTTTATTCTCCACCTTTTGCTTGGACGCCCACTACAAGTTTAAATCGAGAGCATACCCTACCAGCCAGCTGGATGCCCAGCGCGGGAAATACGGGTACTGCCGAATACCAAGATCGACATCACCTTTACCCAAGTGTTTCCACCGCGAATGGTCAGCGAAGCAATGAACCGCTTGGAGAAGTTGTCACCATAACTTCGTCCTATGGTGAAGGCAAAAGAGGAACGGACGCTTTTGGCAATACGGTATATGAGCCAAAAGAAGGACAAAAGGGTGATGCAGCAAGGGCCATATTCTATATGATGGCTGCCTACAATAATGCGCAAACAGACAACTGGGCATTCGATAATTTATTGAGCAATGGGCCTAATCAAAGACAGGATGTCTTGGTGAATTGGCATCTTAACGATTTGCCAAGTGGATACGAGCACGCTCGCAATCATTACATCGATTCACTTCAAGGGAACCGGAATCCGTTTGTTGATAGCGCCCAATGGGTTTGCTACATCGATTTCAAGACGATGAGCTACAGAAGCAACCCAGACAGCACCTGCCTAGTAATGACCGCAGGTAGTAACCCATTGCCTGTTGACACTACAGATAGTACCATTGGGATTAAACCTTTTAATACTGACGATAATTGGATCATGTATCCGAATCCTGCCGTTGATTTCGTCACGATTGGTAATAAGGATTTTGCAACCATCCTGAGCATGTTTGACACCCAAGGAAGAATGGTTCTTTTCAGAACACTATCCTCAGTGGAGACTATTGATGTACGCGAAATTCCATCAAGTATTTATCTCATCAACCTGCAATCGACTTTGAACAAACAAAGGCAAAACTTCAGGCTGATCAAAGAATAGTTACAGCAAGAAGTCATTCACCGCAGCGATAAATTCGGTGGGTTTTTCCGCATGCAGCCAGTGCCCGGCACCTTCAATAGTGACTAGATACGCATGCGGAAAAAGCAATTTGATATCGGGCCAATCCTCATCTTGGATGTAGTCTGAATCGCTGCCTCGAATGAAAAGTGTTTCACCTTGATAGTCCATCTCATCTATTGCAGCTCCAATACGCTCCAAATTCTTTTCGATGGCATCGAGGTTGAATCGCCATCCGAATTGGTGGCGTTCTTTATGAAATAGGCTCTTCATTAAAAATTGTCGAACACCAGACTGCGGAATATGAGCCTTCAGGTATTGCTCTGCATCCGCGCGCTTATCAATTTCTTTAAGGGGTGCTGCCCGCAGGCCGGCAATTATGGATTGGTGATGCACTTTATAATGGCGTGGGCCAATGTCAGCCACAACTAGTTTAAGCACCCTTTCAGGATGGTCTTGCGCGAGCTTCATGGCAACCTTCCCTCCCATTGAATGACCCAAAAAATTCGCGCTTTCGAGTCCAAGGTCATCCATCAACTCAATCACATCATCAACCATCACATCATAAGAATGCTCTTCACTGTGAGGTGAATGTCCATGGTTTCTCAGGTCAACGATGTAAACCTTAAAGTTAACCGCCAACTCCTTTCCTGGGGCTTGCCAATTATCTAACATTCCCATTAGCCCATGCATGATAATAAGTGGCGATCCCTCACCAAATGATTTATAATTCAGCTTCATATCAACTTAGACAAATACATCTGCACAGTGTTTTCCAATCCGAAATATAACGCATCAGAGATGAGCGCATGACCAATGGAAACTTCGTCCAATCTCGGCAAGGATGAGGCAAAGAACTGCAGATTATCTAGATTCAAATCATGCCCAGCATTTACTCCAAGTCCGATTTGTGAGGCATGTTTTGACGCGAGCACAAAAGGCTTCACTGCAGCTTCCCTATCTACATTATAGCTTGCAGCAAATGGCTCGGTGTAAAGCTCTATGCGATCTGAACCAACATCCTTTGCACCATCAATCAACTCAAGATCGGGTTCTATAAATATGGACGTCCGAATTCCATGAGATTTTAACTCGGTCAAGACTTCCCTTAAAAAAGCTCCGTGCTGTAGGGTGTTCCATCCAGCATTGCTGGTGAGCACTCCGGGTGGATCAGGAACCAATGTTGCTTGAGCAGGATTGGCTTTTATTACCAGATCAAGCCACTCGCGATTTGGGTATCCTTCGATGTTGAATTCAGTTTTTACCGTTTTCGAAAGCTCTTCTACGTCATTGTAGGTAATATGCCGTTGGTCGGGTCTTGGGTGAACTGTAATGCCTTCTGCACCGAATGCTTCTATTCGCTGTGCCGCAAGTACAACGTTAGGAACATTGCCACCTCGTGCGTTCCTGATGGTGGCGATCTTATTTATGTTTACACTAAGCTTGGTCATTCAAAATTCTACATTTGCCTTACAAATGAACGGATTTCCCCGTCTTTACTAGGAAAGACTTATAATAAAATGTTAGCTGAAGAACTCATCGTAGACAATATACCTCCACTCCAAAAAAGCGATACTGGAGAAACCGCTTTGCAGTGGATGGATGAATTCAAGTTGATGCACCTTAGCGTGATCGAAGACAATAATTTCCTTGGTACGATTTCGGAGAGTGTTGTTTTGGGCATGGCAGATTTAAGCGAAAAAATTGGCAGCTATATGGAGCTACTCAATCCAGCATTTGTAACTCAACGCCAACACATTTTCGAGGTTGTAAAAGTGGTCAATGACCAGAAATTGTCAATCATTCCTGTGTTAGATGCCCAAGAAAAGTACGTAGGCTCCATCACCATAGCTCAATTGATGGAAATCATTGCCGATATGCCTGTTGCGAATAATCCTGGAGCAGTCATTGTCTTGGAGCTCAACCAAAACGACTATTCGCTTGAACCCATTGTGCGTATTATTGAAGAGAACAACACCAAAATTCTTGGCACATTCATTACGTCTCATTCAGACTCAACGAAATTGCAATTGACCATCAAGGTGAATACTGTTGACATTCGGTCGATCGTTTCGTCACTTCAACGCCATGAGTATTCGATCACTTATTTCGAAGACAGCAGCGATTTCAATGACGACTTAAAGGACCGTTTTGATTCATTCATGAATTTCTTGAACATATAATTCTTCGCATGACGAGGCTGAGTATTCTTATCATCGTCATATTCGGTATTGCACCATTATTTAATACTCAGGCTCAAGAAAAAGTTCACCTCGAAAACATCGTTATAATCGGAAACGAGCGCACGAAGGAGCAGGTGATTTTAAGAGAACTGGCTTTTGAAATTGGTGACAGTATACTCCTTAATGAATTTGAGTTGCTTAAAACAAAAAGCATCCAGACCCTAACCAATACTTCGCTTTTTAATTTTATCGAAATTTCTTCTGTACCCCGAGATCAGAACGCAATTCTCATCGTTGTGAAGGTCACTGAACGCTGGTTTATTTGGCCAGGAATCGTGTTTTCATTGGCTGAGACAAACTTTAACAGCTGGTGGCAAAACAAAGATTTTGAACGGATCAACTATGGTTTCTATGTGCAAGACATGAACTTCAGAGGCCGAAGAGAGAAGGTTACACTCGAACTTCAAAATGGATGGAAGCGAAAAATCGGAATCGACTATCAAGTGCCAGGAATCAATAAAAAACGAACCATTGGGGCCGGGTTGAAGGTGTTTTATGCCCGAAATAGAGAGTTGAACTATGGATCATTTAATAACGAACGTCTTTTTTTTAAAGATGAAAAATTTATTCAGGAAGAATTCACATTTGAAGGTAAAATGGAATTTAGACCGAGGCTATATAACAAGCATCGCCTTGCCTTTGGATTAAACACCGTAATCATTAATGATACAGTAAACACATACAATACGACATATCTTCCCATCGACAGAAACCGTTCGCAATACTTCTATTTCAATTATGGTTTTAAAAGAGAAAAAAGAGACAATATTGGCTATCCTTTGAAGGGTTATGTTTTTGATGCAAGCATCGACCAAGAGGGCTTAGGTTTGATTCACAAGGATGATATCATGATGACCAAAGGTCTTTTCACCTTTAATCTCCACAACCATTTAGGCGGTCGGTGGTATTTCGCCCAAGGACTGAAAGGAAAATATACCTTTTACGATAGCAACAATGTGCCGTATTACTTTCAGCGAGGATTGGGTTACAGTAGCGCATCGATTCGAGGCTATGAGTTGGTAGTGATTGATGGTCAGCACTATGCTTCTTATAAGTCAAACATCAAGTATCAATTGATTAAGAAGAAAACCGTTGATCTCAATTTCGGTATTGCCAATAAATTCGACAAGTTCCACTATTCTGTATTTTTGAACGCATTTGCAGACGCAGGATATGTAGTTGACAACATCAATGCTGCTGTAAATCCTTTAGCGAACAATTGGCAATATGCATGTGGACTTGGACTCGATTTTGTTACATACTACGACATCGTCATCCGTTTTGAAGGATCAATCAACAAGCAGGGTCAGCCAGGATTTTACATCCATTTCAAAAATCCAATTTAAATGAAACCATTTGCAATTTACGGTCGAGAATTCGGTGAAGAGCACAACTCGCGAATAGCTGAATTCTTTGAGTTTTTAGACACTAAAGGTGCCAAATACGCCATTTACGAGCCATTTGCCAGGTTTCTACAAAGCAAAATTGGCTTGTCTAAGCAAATAGAGGTGTACTCAAAGCAAAGTTTTGATGCCTCTAAATACGAGATCATGCTTTCGATTGGTGGAGACGGCACCATGCTCGATACCACCACGATCATCAAAAATTCAAACCTACCGATACTTGGATTGAATACTGGAAGACTGGGTTTTCTCTCCAGTATAAATTTAGAAGACATGGAAGACGCCATGGTTCAAGTGTTGAAAGGTGCTTATATGATTGACACACGATCCGTATTGAAGGCACAAACGGAGGAAAACCACTTTGGTGATGAAAACTTTGCGCTTAATGAGATTACAATACACAAAAAAGACTCGCAATCAATGATTGTGGTTCAAGTATATGTAGATGGAAAGTACCTTAATACATATTGGTCTGACGGATTGATCATAGCCACCCCCACCGGATCAACCGCTTACTCATTGAGCTGTGGCGGTCCAATTATCCTTCCCAGTTCATCCAATTTCATCATTACTCCTGTTGCCACGCACAACCTTACCGTAAGACCGGTTCTAATTTCGGATCAAAGTGTGATTACGCTTAAAATGGAAGGTCGAAGTGAAAACTTTTTGATGTCATTGGACTCACGTTCTACAACAATTAAGGAAGATTCTGTCATCACCGTTATGAAAAATGATTTTGAAATCAACCTTGTACGATTGAAATCACATAGCTTTCTAAAAACACTTCGATACAAACTTCATTGGGGATACGACAGACGCAATTAAGAGAAATAAAATTGCTCATTGGTCAAAAACCTATATTTGCACTCTTGAGAAAACCTTTGTTCGTGAGACATTTAATCGGCCTTTTACTTTTAATTTTCATGCTCACCCCTCAGCTAAGTGAAGCTCAGCGATGGAAGCGATACAGGCATGAGGTTTGGGGCGGACTAGGAGGCACAAATTTCATGGGCGAACTTGGAGGTGGAAAACAAGAAGCACAAGATTTGTTTATGGATTTTGATGTAAAGTCAAGCCGTTACGTAATTGCTGCTGGTTACCGTTATAAATTGGACGAAATCTTCAGTCTAAAAGGTGGCTTGGCTTATGCCAGAGTTTACGGAGCGGATCGTTTTGCCGGTGACCCATTCCGCCAAAGTAGAAATTTATCTTTCAGATCTCCCGTAATTGAATTAACAGGTCAAGGTGAAGTGTTTTTTATACGTGAGAAAACGAGTAACCGCTACCGAACCCGAGGTATTAGAGGTGCCATTGGAAGCGGCTTGAGCGCTTCCTTAACCGGAGGTTTAGGTGTAATTTATTTTAACCCTAGGGGAGAATATAACGGGAAATGGTATAGTCTGCAGCCCATGGGAACCGAAGGGCAGGGACTTCCTGGAGGCCCCAAAAAATACAAACGTATTGCCATGGTTATTCCTTTTGGAATTTCTGCTAAATACAGCATAAACCGGAATGTCTCCATTTCACTGGAATACAATTTCAGATTTACGTTTACAGATTATATGGACGATGTTAGCGGTAAATATTACGATGCTGATGCAATTGCTACGGCAAATGGCGGAAGAGGCACCGACAAAGGCGATGCAGCAGCTTACCTATCTAATCCCGCAATTCCTATTGAATTAGAAGATGTTACCACTGTGCTTGCTGGAGGAATGTTTCCATCAAATCCTCCACAGCAAAGAGGAGATGCAACCACAAACGACATTTACATGTTTGCTATTTTAGCATTGAACTATAAGTTTACTTCTAAGAAAACTAATCGACCTAAATTCTAATCGTAGAATAATCTTGGTTTTTTATCGTTTCTCGAGCATGAGACCCCTTGTTCTGACAATCATCCTCACTTTCCTGCTGTCCCAGGCGATGCATGCTCAAAAGTCTGGGCAAACCGACTTTGAACTTGGACTCAGCGGAGGAGTATCATGGTATAACGGAGATATTAATCCATACGCACATTTTAGCAACAACTATTGGCACGAATCCGTTGGTGTAAGTCTCCGAAGAAACTTAAATCAACGCTTTGTTCTCAAGGCCCAAATAAATTTTGGCCATATCTCAGCAGATGACATTCAGTCTTCCTCACAGTTCCAATCAAATCGAAATCTAAACTTCTCTTCGCCCTTATACGAAGCAGCTTCAACGCTCGAGTTCAATTTTTTACCGTTCGATGCGCTCATCAACAAGCACCGCTTTAGCCCTTACTCCTTCATTGGAATCGCTGGTTTCTATTTTAATCCAAGCACCATTATTGAAGGAAGCGTTTATGAACTGCAGCCATTAGAAACAGAGGGTGAATCATACCTCCAATATGGCATTTCGATACCCTTTGGTTTTGGATTTAAACTCGCTCTCAACGATCGAATAATAGTAAGCACCGACTGGGGGTTAAGAAAAACTTTTACTGACTACCTTGATGATGTAAGTGCTGTGTATCCGAATCAATCAGATATCAGCGGTTTATCACAAGACATTTCAGATCGAAGCTTAGTTCAGTCGGGACCAGATGGCACCAATTGGGGAACACAGCGCGGAAACTCTGTTACTAAAGACTATTACACCTTTGCCATGGTGACCTTAGCCGTGAGGCTCGGACCGAAGAAAGGGTCATGTAAGCATCTCAGGATTTGAGTATCTTCGTGGCTCGAACTGTCTCATTTAACATGAGGCATTTTTTTTAGATCTAATGGAACTTGAAAAACAACTCAATAAAGACGCCATACCAAAGCACATAGCCATCATCATGGATGGCAATGGTCGATGGGCGAAAGAACGAGGAAAGCCCAGAATATTTGGCCATCGCAATGCTTTAGAGGCTGTTCAAGACACTACTGAAACGGCAGCTAGAATTGGAGTGAAGCATGTTACCCTTTATGCGTTTTCAACCGAGAATTGGAAGCGACCTCAGAGAGAAGTGAACGCGCTTATGGAGTTGTTGGTCAAAACCATTAATAAGGAAATTAAAAACCTTCAAAAAAATAAAATAAAACTATCGGCCATTGGCGATCTAAAGTCGCTTCCTTCAGCCACACAAAGAGAACTTGAAAAAGCGATTGAAGCCACGAAGCACAATACACAACTCGAGGTGATACTCGCGTTAAGCTATAGCTCGCGGTGGGAGATTACTCAAGGGTTAAAGCAATTATGCGAAGATGTTAAAAAGGGTGAAGTTGACACCGACACATTAAATGAAGAAAAGGTCAGCTCGTATCTTGCGACCCGCGGAATCCCTGACCCCGAATTGATGATAAGAACAAGTGGCGAAATGAGAATTAGTAATTTCCTTCTATGGCAATTGGCCTATGCCGAGCTCATATTCTCGCCCAAGTTATGGCCAGACTTTAGAGGGACTGACCTGATTCAAGCTGTAATAGATTACCAAAAAAGGGAGCGCAGGTTTGGAATGACCAGCGAACAGGTAAAGGCATAAGGTTTTCATGAACAAGGCAGTCTCGTCATTTTTATCCCTCCTCCTCCTTTTGTTGGCCAACGCGTCCATTGCTCAAGTGCGTATCGGGTCGTCATCTTCTTTTTCCTATAGTTCTCCTAAAACATACGAAATTGGCGGCATCACAGTTGATGGAGCTGACAACCTTGATGAAGGTGCAATTCGCCTTTTATCAGGATTAAACGTAGGCGACAAAATTGATATTCCAGGCGAAGAAACTTCTGAAGCCATAAAAAAGCTTTGGAAGCAAGATCTATTTAGCGATGTGCAATTGTTATCTCAACGCATTGAAGGAAAAAAGATCTTCTTGGTAATTAAAGTTACCGAACGCTCAAGGCTTTCCAGGTTCAAATTTATTGGCGTTTCAAAATCTGAGGCCGATGATCTAAGAGAACGAATCAATCTATATAAAGAGAAAATTGTCACTGACAACCTGGTTATTTCAACCCAAAGCAAAGTATATTCCTTCTACGAAGACAAAGGTTTTAGGTCTGCAGAAGTAATTGTGACACAAGAAGTTGACAGTCTGTTTAAAAACCATGTTATGCTTACCATTCAAGTTGATAAGCACAAGAAGGTGAAAATTAGAAACATCAATGTCTCTGGAAATACTCATTTTAACGATGCTAAAGTGAGAAGTACATTCAAAGAAACGAAGGAGAAAAGCTACTTCAAGCCATTCCTTGATCTGGACACTTTGAGTAGAAATATCGTTAGGAATGTGTTTGTAGACATTCGTTCTATACCGAAGCACTTACTGAAATACGGGCAAAATCACATGAAGCTCAGAATCTTCAAGTCTTCAAAATTCCTGCAAGATAATTTTGATGCGGACAAAGAAATATTGATCGCCAAATACAATCAAAAAGGCTACCGTGATGCACGAGTGATGAACGATTCGATCTATGATGATGGTCAAAGCAGGGTGAGCATTGATATCAATATATCAGAAGGCAATCGATATTATTTTAGAGATATTAAGTGGATCGGAAACACCAAGTACTCTTCTGATGTATTGACCAAAACATTGGGTATAAAGAAAGGAGACGTTTATGATCCAATTAAACTGGAGGCCCGACTTTATATGGATCAGAACGGGGGTGACGTCACTTCATTGTACATGGACAATGGCTACCTCTTTTTCCAGCTCGATCCTCAAGAAATTTTAGTAGGGATTGATTCTATTGACTTAGAAATAAGAATGTATGAAGGCCAGCAAGCTAGAATTAACAAGGTAACAGTAACGGGCAATACCAAAACCAACGATTATGTGGTCTTAAGAGAATTGAGAACTAGACCAGGACAACTATTCAGCCGAGCAGACATCATTCGCTCTCAACGCGAACTTTCAGTATTAGGATTTTTCGATCCTGAAAATATGAATGTTATTCCTACTCCAGATCCGACTACAGGTACAGTAGATATTGAATACGTTGTGCAAGAAAAACCCAACGACCAATTGACGCTACAGGGCGGTTATGGCCAAGGGATACTGATTGCCACAGTTGGTGTTCAGTTCAACAACTTCTCTTCAAAAAACATTCTTAAACCACGTGAGTGGAACGGCCCACTTCCCTCAGGTGACGGTCAAAAATTTGGCATTCAATTCAACACAAACGGACCTGCCTATCAAGCGTTCAACATTTCATTTACTGAGCCTTGGCTGGGTGGAAAAAAACCAACGAGTTTAACCCTATCAGCTTTTTATTCCTTCTTTTCAAACGGTGCAGGTAAAAGAGCTCCATCCCAATCAGATAGCCTGAGAAAAGAGTTTTGGGACCGCGACAAGCCTCTGTATGTGTTCAACGTTAACCGTGGCTTTTTTGAACGAAGAGGAATAGCAGCCCAGATTGGTAGTAGGCTAAAATGGCCCGATGACTATTTTACGGCATTCATTGAGATAAGCGCACAACAATACACACTTCAAAACCAGCAACAGTTTATATTCCAAACAGGACAAGCGTATAACCTCTACGCAAAATTTAAAATTGCGCGCAGCTCTATCGATCAAGCCATTTTCCCTACTATGGGCTCGGAACTCACCTTATCGGGACAGTTTACACCACCGTATAGCTTTTTAAACGACAAAGACTATTCTGACTTAAGTGCTGCTGAACGTTTCAAATGGCTTGAATACCATAAATGGAAATTCACTGGAGCACTCTACAATAAAGTATTCGACAAGTTTGTGCTATACACAAGAGTTGGTTTTGGTGCACTAGGTTTGTATAACAGACAAGTAGGAATGGTTCCATTTGAACGATTCTATCTTGGTGGCGACCCTTTCTCGAGTGCGGTTAACCAACTTGATTCTAGGGAAATAATTTCATTAAGAGGTTATGCTGGAGCTAATCTATCTCCGTCTATTGGCGCAACCCTGATTAACAAATACACTGCTGAACTGAGGTATCCATTCTCATTGAACCCAAGCGCAACCATTTATGGCCTCGGATTTGTAGAAGCAGGAAACAGTTGGGAAACTTTTCAAGGATTCAATCCATTTGATGTATACAAATCAGCTGGTCTAGGCGTCAGAATATTCTTGCCAATGTTTGGTTTGCTTGGTGTTGATTGGGGATATCGATTGGATGATGTTGAAGGCAGAGTAGGATTCCCGCAGTTTGACCCTCAGAAGTCAAGGTTTCACTTTACGCTGGGGATGAATTTTGGAGACTTATAAAAAGAGAAAAACATGAAAACGAGATTATTTGCGCTATTGATCATTACACTTTTTGCTTCTACAAGCTCTATGGCTCAGCGCTATGCTTTTATTGACACTGATTATATCCTGGAACAAATTCCTGCCTACAAAGAGGCGCAAGCAGAAATCGATGCACAGGCCGAGAAATGGCAGAAGCAGATTCAGGCTCGATATGACGAAATTGAAAAAATGTACACCGCGTATAAAGCAGAGCAAGTGCTACTTACACCAGATATGAAAAAGGTAAAAGAGCAAGAAATCATTACCAAAGAAAAAGAGGTAAAAGACTTTCAAAAACAAAAATTTGGCGTTGAGGGAGACCTGTTTAAAATTCGTCAAGAACTCATCAAACCTATTCAGGAATCGGTGTTTGAAGCCGTTCAAAAAATGGCAGAGCAGAAAAGCTATGCGGTCATTTTCGATAAAGCGGCGTCCAGTTCAGCGATAATCTATGCCAGCCCAAAGTATGATCAAAGTGAAGAAATTCTTCAGCGATTGGGTTTTACTGCTGAATCTGAATAATTAATACTGTTTATTTGCACTCTAAATTCATTTAGCTATGAAATACATACTTCTTACAATCGCCAGTTTGGCAATTTTCACAACCTCTTTAAATGCACAAACTAAGTCGAAGTTTGGTCATATAGATTCTCAGGCTCTTTTAGAAGCCATGCCCGAGAAAGCTGCGGCAGATAAAAAGCTAGAAGAATTTGCTGCCACACTTGAAAAGCAATTGGGAGCCATGTCTTCTGAATGGGAATCGAAAGTGCAAGACTATAGAGCTAATGAAGCCGTTATGTCAGACATAATCGCCCAAACAAAAGCAGAAGAGATTCAAAACTTGGAGCAACGCATTCAAGCTTTTCAGCAAAATGCTCAACAACGACTGGCTAAAGAAGAGGCCAGTGTTTACCAACCCATCCTTGACAAAGCCAAAGCATCAATCGAAAAAGTAGCCGAGGAAAACGGATTTACTTATGTTTTTGACACAAGTTCGGGCTCTTTGTTATACCAGCCAGAATCTGACGATATATTGCCCTTGGTGAAAGCAGATTTAGGAATTACTCAATAAATAAAATCCCGATCAACATCGGGATTTTTTGTTAGCAATAGGTTCTGTGTATAGCAATCAACCCATAGGCGTTTTCGACTCAGGAGTGGGTGGTCTTTCGATATGGAAAGAGATACACGAATTACTTCCCAATGAGTCGAGTATCTATCTCGCTGACTCACTGAACGCACCATACGGAGATAAAGACAAACAAACCATTATTGATCTAAGTGTCAAAAACACAGAGCTACTTTTGACTCGCGGATGTAAACTAATAGTAGTGGCATGCAACACTGCTACAACCAATGCCATTTCTTATTTAAGAACACATTACAACGTTCCATTCATAGGCATTGAGCCTGCTACTAAACCAGCAGCAATTGCCACTCAGTCAAAAAAAATTGGAATTTTAGCAACAAGGGGAACGCTTGTAAGTGAGCTTTTTATTAATACATCTGCCAAGTACCGAGGAGATGTTGAAATCATCGAAACAATTGGTGAAGGATTGGTCCCGATCATTGAATCGGGTAGATTGGACGATGCCAACGCATTACTCAAAAAATACCTGAACCCTATGATTGAATCAGGAGTAGACAATATTGTTTTAGGCTGTTCTCATTATCCATTTTTGCAAGAACAAATAAAGGCAATGATCCCTGCAGGTGTGACAATCATCGACTCGGGAGCTGCCGTAGCTAAGCAAACAAAAAATATGCTTGAAACACTTCAGATTCGATCGACCAATGACTCGAGGAAAATTGAATTTTACACCAACTCAAATCTTGAAGTGCTCGACCTTTTCTTGGATAAAATTGGTGTAGCAGATTTTGAATCATCATATTTGAATTTCTGATGATGGTTATTTAAACCAGCCTGAATACTTCACGTAATTTCCCGCAATTCGGGCGATCTCACCGTCAATCATTTCTTTCGAAACTTCCTTTCTAAATTTCGCAGGAATACCGGCATACAAACTCCCTGCCTTTACTACAGTGCCTTCTAAAACAACTGCACCAGCGGCAATTATGGAGTTTGACTCAATGACTACATTATCCATCACAATTGCCCCCATTCCAACTAAAACGTCATCGTGAATTGTACATCCATGCACTAACGCATTGTGACCGATGGAAACATTGTTCCCAAGATTGACCTTGGTTTTTTGATAAGTGGCATGAATCACTGCACCATCTTGAACGTTGACCCGATTACCCATCCGAATGCTATTTACATCACCACGGACAACTGCATTAAACCAAAATGAGCACTCTTCCCCACAAATTACATCTCCAACAATGGTTGCATTCGGGGCAATAAAACAATCATTTCCAAATTGAGGTGAAATACCTTTCACCGGTAGAATAGTAGCCATAAATCAATCTTTAGAACAAAGCTAACTTAAGGCTGTTTGAATCCTACATTTGCAGCAACAATTGAATGATGAGCGAAAAAAAATTACCCTATATGATATATGCTGAGGTAACTCCAAACCCAGCAACAATGAAATTTGTAGCAAATCACATTTTGGCTCCTAATGGCTCCATTTATGAATTCAATTCAGAAGCTGAGACAAAATACGCACCCTTCGCACAACGTCTTTTTAGCTTTCCATTCATCAAAAAAGTCTTTATCACACAAAATTTCATTACGCTTACCAAAATTGACGGACTCGATTGGGATGATGTAATGTTGGAATTGAGAGACTATATAAGCAACTACCTTAACTCGGGCAATGATCTCTTCCTTGATGGTGCCCACGCCCAAGAAAATGAGACATCACATGAAGTTGTGGACACCGGAATTACAGACCATTCAAAGGCGAATACACCGATTGAAGAACGGATTGTTGAAATCCTCGATGAGTATATCCGACCAGCCGTTGAAGGCGATGGTGGTGCCATTCATTTTAAGTCGTTTGAAGAGGGCAAATTAAATGTCGTGTTGAAAGGCGCCTGCTCTGGATGCCCATCAAGCAGCATTACATTAAAAGCCGGAATCAAAGCCTTATTTGACCGCATGTTACCTGAAGTAAAAGAGGTTGTTGCCGAAGAATTATAGTAGCATTCCCATCCTTATTCTAATTCGTACTTTTTATTTTCAATTGAAATGACCAATTTGCAGGTATAACCTGTGAATTTTCAATTGAAAAACCTGCTTTCAATATTGATTTTGCTTGCTTCATTGGCCTCAACATCCTATGCTGGTCACTTGGTGGGAGGAGAATTGTACTACGAATGCTTAGGTAATAATCAATATATCGTGACACTGAAAATGTATCGCGATTGCAATGGGCAAGGGGCCCCTTTTGATGAATCTGTACAAATAGCAATGTACAAGGGGTCAGATAACAGCCTTTTGAATATTCTTGAAATCAACCATCCTGGGATTATTGATACTTTACCATTTAACCAAAATATTCCATGCCTTGTTGATACGCCCGACATATGTATCTCTACTGCCATGTACAGCGATACATTCGAGTTTGCAGTTCCTTTAGGCGGGATCTCACTGGTTCATCAGCGGTGCTGTAGGCCACCAAATGTGATAAACATTAACAATGTTGCTGATATAGGATCTACCTATTTTGCCTTTGTTCCAGACAGTACTATTGCACCTTGCAATAGTTCACCATCGTTCAATGTAGTTCCTCCCATTGCTCTTTGCAGTGAATTATACTTGAGTCTCGACTATTCTGCAACAGATAAAGATGGAGATAGCCTTACCTATAGTTTTTGCAGGCCTTATCATGGTGCAAGCTCCCAAAATCCAGCACCCACACCTAGTCCACCTCCTTTCGAACATGTTCCTTGGGCCGTTGGATTTGATGACGAACATCAAATCACAGCACTTCCGGTATTGGAGGTAGATTCATTTACAGGAAAACTCACAGGCAGGCCAACTAATTTGGGCACTTACGCATTTGGAGTTTGTGTTCAGGAATGGAGAGATGGTATTTTTATTGGTGAAAATAAACGCGATTTTCAATTAACCACGCTCTATTGCGAAGTAGATGCGGCAGCTGCGATAGATAGCACATTGGAAGCTTGTATTGGATTCGACATTCAATTCTTTAATATGAGCACACTGGGAAACGCATACCAATGGAACTTTGGCGATTCTGCTACCATTCACGATACGAGCAGCTACCAAAATCCAACCTATGCATATCCGGATACGGGGTTGTACACCATTACTCTGATCGCATATGGTGAAGTTTGCAATGACACCACCCAAATCGACTATAGAGTTCAGCATAAAATTGAACCCTATTTTGAAAGACCTGAACCTGATTGCCTTGATCGTCATAGGTATGACTTCATACCCGAAGGTTTTTACAGGGAAACAACGGCTGTTCGCTGGGAGTTTGAAGACGATACTGCAACCATCGGAGACGGAACTCTACCGGTAGCTATCAAACGTTACGATAGCATTGGATATCATACTGTGACGTTACATTATATCGATACAAAACTAGGATGTAGCAAAGAGTATACAGACAGTGTTTACGTGATTCCAAATCCAACCTTGAAGCTTTTAGATTCACTGCAAGAGCAATGTGCACCTTTTGAATTTTATTTCAATTCGACTGTATCTGAAGCTCATAAGCCAAGTTATTTCTGGTACGTAGACTCTGCATTAATATCTGACTCGAACTCAGCCTTGGTGCGTATTGATTCAGTTGGGAAGTACGATATCGCCATTCGACTCATTACCGATTCCATGTGTGTGGACACCATTGATGTGCTTTATGAAAACCACATCATTGTGAATGACACTCCGAGTGCTGGGTTGGAAATGTCGAGTATTTCTACGGACATGTATCATCCCGAGTTCACCGTTCATGATAGAAGTGTAAATGCCGCGGCTTGGAAGTTCTATTTGGATGATGAATACTTAGCACGATCACTTTCCTATGATTTTATATTACCTGACACAGGCAATTATGTCATCGCGGAAGTAGCCGAACATTTGAGTGGTTGCAAAGACACCGTTTATCAGACGATTCGAGTGAGGCCCATATACCAGTTTTTTGCACCCAATAGTTTCACACCAAATAAAGATGGACGCAATGAAGTTTGGAAGCCGTCTGTTTTTGTGCACACAAAATACAAAGCCATCATCATCGATCGATGGGGGCATGAGGTATTCACTTCAGAAGATCCAGATTTAGGTTGGAACGGATTAAAATGGAACAACGGTTCTCTCTGTCCGGACGGTACCTACACCTACCTCGTAAATGTGGAGGATTATGAAGGCACACCACACACCTATCAAGGAATAATCAACCTTTTGCGTTAGGCTTTAAAGGCCAAGCAAAACTTTCTCAGGTTCTTTTCCGCCAAACAACATCCATGCTGGATTCTCAATCATCTCCTTCACTTTGTACAGGAAGCTTACCGACTCTTTTCCATCTATGATGCGGTGATCGTAAGAAAGTGCCACGTACATGATTGGTCTAATTTTTACCTCTCCATTCACAGCTACTGGTCTCTCAACAATGTTGTGCATTCCCAAAATCGCACTTTGTGGAGGATTGATGATCGGTGTGCTCAACATTGAACCAAATACTCCGCCATTGGTAATGGTGAACGTTCCCCCTGTCATTTCATCGATGCTCAATTTGCCATCGCGCGCCTTAATCGCAAGGGTTTTAATGCCTCCTTCAATTTCGGCCAACGACATTTGTTCAGCATTGCGAAGAACAGGCACCATTAATCCTTTGGGTGAACTAACTGCAATTCCGATATCCGCGTAGTCGTGAAAAACCATTTCCTGACCATCGATATATGCATTTACGGCCGGATAAAGTCTTAATGCTTCTGTCACTGCTTTCGTAAAGAACGACATGAAGCCTAGGTTCACTCCATGCTTTTCCTTGAAAGCATCTTTGTATTTCTTGCGCAAATCCATCACATAGCTCATATCCACTTCATTGAACGTGGTAAGCATCGCTGTTTCACTCTTTACAGAAACCAATCGCTCTGCAATTTTTCTTCTGAGAGAGCTCATTTTCTCTCTACGCTCATCGCGCACTCCACCCCAGCCAGAGAGTTCATTGGCTGTATTGAAACCTCCTGCCAAATAAAGCTCGACATCGTGTTTGAGAATTTTTCCTCCTTCGCCACTGCCTTTAATCTTTGACGCGTTAACTCCATTGTCATTCATCATTGCCTTGGCAACTGGAGTAGCCTTGGCATCGGAATTACTGGTTTCAGGTACAGGCTTTGATTTTTCTTCCTTTGAAGGTTTTACTTCTGCCTTCGCCACAGCCTCAGTTTTCGGTGCTTCAGCTTTTGCCTCTGGTTTGAAAGAAGTGTCAATCTTACAAACTACTTGGCCTATTTCCACTGTATCTCCTTCTTCAACTAAGAATTCAATCTTTCCGGCCACTTCCGCATTCAATTCTAGTGTTGCCTTATCGCTATCAATTTCTGCAATGGGTTGATCCAATTCAACTACATCCCCATTTTGAACAAGAAGTTGAGCTACTTCAACTTCTGTAATTGACTCGCCCGGACTGGGCATTTTCATTTCAATAATATCAGCCATTATCTGTCCTTTTTATACTTAGTTGAATACTGTGTCAATGATTAATTTCTGTCTTTGCTGGAATCTTTTCATCGATCCGCTAGCTGGGCTTCCGCTCTCATGCCTGCTCACGCATTGAAGTGTTTTTCCTTCCCACTTTCGCTGCAAGAAATTCCAAGCACCCATATTGGCAGGCTCTTCTTGAGCCCACACCAACTCTACTTTAGAATCGTAGATGGTTAAAATTTTATTTATAGCTTCCTGAGGGAATGGATATAGCTGCTCGATTCTAACCAAGGCTACATCTTCTCTCTTGTTTTCCTCCCTTGCACCCAACAGGTCATAGTAAAGCTTGCCTGAGCACATCACTACTTTCTTTACTTTTTTCTTTGCGATCAAAGCATCGTCATAGACTTCTGTGAACTTGCCATTTGCTAGGTCGTCCATGGTGGAAACACACTTAGGATGACGCAACAAACTCTTTGGTGTGAAAACGACCAAAGGTTTTCTGAATGGCCACTTTACTTGCCTCCTCAATGCATGGAAAAAGTTCGCAGGAGTAGTGCAATTCACCACCTGAATATTATCCTCAGCACATTGAGATAAGAATCGTTCAAGTCGAGCGCTAGAATGTTCAGCTCCTTGTCCTTCATAACCGTGCGGCAACAGCATCACCAATCCGTTCATGCAAGCCCACTTATCTTCGGCAGCGGTCAAGAATTGGTCAACAATGATTTGAGCACCGTTGAAGAAGTCTCCAAACTGCGCTTCCCATATTACAAGCGAATAAGGATTAGACATGGCATAACCATATTCAAAGCCCAATACTCCGTATTCTGAAAGCAGCGAATTGTAAATACTAAAATCGCCTTGCATCGAAGTTAAGTTCTTCAAAGGAACATACTCTTCTTTGCTATCCTCAAGTGTGACTACGGCATGACGGTGTGAAAAAGTGCCGCGTTCAACATCCTGACCACTTATTCTCACGGGATAAGCTTCGTACAAAATACTGGCATACGCAAGTAACTCACCCAACGCCCAATCCAATCGATCTTCCTTCACCATTGTTTTCCTGTCATCCATGAGCTTAAGAAGCTTCTTGAAGAAGGGCTTATCTGGTGGAAGATTATTCATTTTATCGGCAAGCTGAATGAGCTGCTTCTTGTCAAAACTTGTGTCAGGCGATTGAAGAAAATCAGAGCTTTTCGAAGTGGTTATTCCTTCCCATGACGCTTCTAAGAAATTCGAAATTTTTGCTGTTCTCATTTCCTTTGCTTCGCTCAATCGCTCTTGCAAAAGGTCATTAAACCTTGTTTCAATTTCTTTCGCTTCCTGGGCTGTGAGATTCCCCTCACTCATTAAGCGCTGCACATAAATCTCTTTTGGATTTTTATGTTTCGCGATGGCTTGATAAAGTGTAGGTTGCGTAAAACGAGGCTCATCGCCTTCGTTGTGACCGTATTTTCTATAACAAAGCAGGTCAATGAATACATCCTGCTTGAATGTTTGTCTAAACTCTATTGCCAACTTCATAGCATGAACAACAGCTTCTGGGTCATCACCATTTACGTGAAATACAGGTGATAGGGTCACTTTACCGACATCCGTACAATAGGTACTGGATCGTGCATCGAGGTAATTGGTCGTAAATCCAATCTGATTGTTGATCACTATGTGGATACTTCCTCCTGTTCTATAGCCATCCAATTGAGCCATTTGGATCACCTCATAGACAATACCCTGTCCGGCAATGGAGGCATCACCATGAATAAGGATCGGGATAATCTTTTCCTCCTCTTTCAGATAATTGTCAATTTTCGAACGAACAATACCCTGCACCACAGGAGCTACAGCCTCCAAATGCGAAGGATTTGGAGCAAGTGTAAGCTGCAATTTGGTGCCTATTTCGGTTACCACTTCTGAAGAGTAACCCAAGTGGTACTTCACATCACCGTCAAACAGATTATCCTCGTATTCTTTCCCTTCAAATTCGCTAAAAATATCAGAGTATGTTTTCTTCAGAATATTGGTCAACACATTCAACCGACCACGATGAGCCATTCCGATCACGATTTCCTCGACCCCAAATGTGGCACCATACTCTGCCACTACATCCAATGCTGGAATAAGCGCTTCACCTCCTTCTAGAGAAAAACGCTTTTGTCCTACAAACTTCTTGTGCAAGAAACTCTCAAACACCACTGCTTCATTAAGCTTGCGAAGGATAGTATGCTTTATTTCTTTAGAAAAACTGGGTAAATTCTTATCGGTTTCGATACGCTTTTTCAACCAAGCCAATTTCTCTACATTTCGAATATACATGTACTCTACCCCAATGCTCTTGCAGTAAGTTGTTTGTAGATGACTAACAATATCTTGAAGCTTGGCAGGTCCGATACCAATTTCCACACCGGCATTGAACACCGTGTCTAAATCACTATCTGACAAACCAAAATTTTCTAAATCAAGCGTAGGTGAATATTTTCTTCGCTCGCGCACGGGGTTGGTTTGCGTAAAAAGATGTCCACGAATTCTATACGCATTGATCAAATCAATCACCTTGAACTCCTTGAGTGTACCTTCAGATACAGCTTGGTCTCCATAGTTTGACTGAAAAAAATCGAATCCTTGAAAAAACTTATTCCATCCTTCGTCAACTGAAGTTGGGTCTTGCTTGAATTGCTTGTACAATTCCTCAATAGCATTCACATCGCCATTGCCTATAAAAGAAAATTTATCCATCGAATCAATCGAGTATTGGGTTAGCAAATCTAAGGTTTTAAGTGCTCTTGACTATCGTTCGGTTCATCTTTCGCTATTGAATTTGAGTAATGTTTTCTGATCCAGACTTTTTGAAAGCATCGGAAGAGAAACAAACGGCCAAGTTCATCATTGCTCAGGCTTTCAATATCAATATTTGTCGGAACATCAATGCGATAATTGAGATTATCCCATTGCTGTTTATTACTTTTCACCTTTTGAATAGCGCGAGAGACAACTTGAATGATCTCGGAAAGGAAATAGTCTTCGGAGACTCCATCAATTGGAACTCCAGATAATTGAAAATCTTTTGACAGCTGATTGAAGGTGTCAACGCGCCATTCTCGGGCATTCATCTGCACATCAAATTGTGCTGAGATTTTAGAGAGAAAACTATTGTTTGACACAGCTGTTCACTTTGAAAATTGACTATGGCGAAAGTATTGATCACGGGCGGAACGGGAATGATTGGAACTCCATTAACTGAGCTTTTATTGAATGAAGGGCATGAGGTTGCTCATCTTAGTCGATCGGTAACAGGCAAAGATCGCGTTCGAACCTTTTCATGGAATATAAGCACGCGTCAAATTGATCCGCGTGCGTTTGATGGCATCGATAGTATCATCCATCTCGCTGGAGCAGGCATTGCAGACAAACCATGGAATGATGCCCGAAAACAAGAAATCATCGACAGCAGAGTAGAAACGGCAAAAATGCTTTTCGATGGCTGCTATCAGAATAAAGTGCAGCTAAAAAGCTTTATATCAGCATCGGCTATTGGCTACTATCCACTTACAATAAGCGACTTGGTATACAAAGAAGACAGCCCTTCTGGCACAGGCTTTCTTGCTGAGGTTTGCAAGAAATGGGAAGACGCAGCCGATGAGTTCAAGCCAATCGCCAAGAACATCTCAAAAATCAGAATTGGACTTGTTTTAGGAAAAGATCAAGGTGCTTTGAAGCAAATTGCGTTGCCTGTGAAGTTTTATGCTGCAGCCGGCCTGGGCCGAGGCACCCAATCCATGGCGTGGATTCACGTGCAAGATGTGAGTAGAATATTTGTGCATGCCTTGGAACATAACCTCAATGGTATATACAATGCCGTTGGACCAGAAATTGTGAGTAATCAGGATTTCATGCAGATTCTTGCAGACGTAATGGAAAAGCCATTGCTCCTGCCCAATGTGCCAGAGTTTTTAATCCGATTGGTGTTTGGTGAGAAATCTGATTTAGTCTTGAAAGGAGTCAAGCTTTCATCAAAGAAAATTCAATCCACTGGATTCGATTTTGATTACCCAACATTGAATTCTGCTTTGATGCAGATTTATAATGACTAGCGTTCTCGATTAATTAAATAGTGCACCAAAGCTTCAAGTTTCGCCTTAACGCCCTCTTCGCCATCAATCCCTTCTAGGATCTTTAATGCCAAATCTGAATAATGCGCAATCTCTTGTTCGGCATATTCTTTTACTCCAACTTCATCGTAGATCTTCAGAACAGAATCAACCCTTTTGGCAACATCTGCAATGGCATAGGCATCTAGTAATTGTTGCTTCTTATCTCCCAAGAGTTCAAACGCTTTCAACGTCAACCACGTTCTTTTTCCTTCACGGATATCCCCACCTATTTCTTTTCCGAATGCCTCTTGATCACCGAATGAATCCAAGTAGTCGTCTTTGATTTGGAAGGCTAAACCCATACTTTCTGCAAACTGTTGAATTTGATTCAACTGCTTATCATCTACATCGGCCATGATGGCTCCAAGTTGCATTGCGCCACCCAATAAAACAGCAGTTTTAAGACGGATCATTTCTAAATATTCGCTCAGGGAAACTGTTTCCCTGGTTGCATAATCCATATCAAACTGCTGACCCTCACATACTTCCAATGCAGTTTTGGAGAATACATCTGCCAATTTCTTCAATTTATCTGAAGGTGCATTGAAAAGCTTTTGGTAGGCAATTACAATCATTCCGTCTCCGCTGAGCAAAGCAATGTTAACGTCCCATTTTTTATGTACGGTAGGTAGGCTTCTTCTCACATCCGCGCTATCCATGAGGTCATCATGCACAAGTGTAAAGTTGTGGAAGATCTCAATTGCTAAAGCCTGGTTTATAGCCAATGCATGAGACTTACCAAACAATTCGCAGCCAACCAATGTCAGAATGGGTCGAATGCGTTTTCCTCCCAACGATAGCATGTAGCGAATTGGTTCATATAGATTGGCTGGTTCTGCTGGAAGCTCTAGCTCATCTAATCGCGTTTCGAGTTGAACGCGCAACTTATCTAAATAGCTATCCATTTACTTCTTAATCAGTTTCATCAAGTATTCGCCATATCCACTTTTTAGCAGCGGCTTCGCAAGTGCTTCTAATTGATCAGCCGAAATAAAGTTCATTCGATAGGCTACTTCTTCAATACAACCCACCTTAAGTCCTTGCCTCTCTTCGATCACCTGCACAAACTGACTTGCCTGCATCAATGACGGAAAAGTGCCTGTATCCAGCCACGCGTAACCACGTCCCATTGAGCGAACTTCCAGTTCTCCCATTTCGAGATACTTTTTGTTTACATCCGTAATCTCATACTCCCCTCTTGCACTCGGTTTTAATTCCTCTGCAATCTTCACTACCCGATTATCGTAAAAGTACAATCCGGGGACTGCATAATTCGATTTGGGATTTGAAGGCTTTTCCTCTAGTGATAGTGCTCTATTTTCCTTGTCAAATTCTACAACTCCGTAGCGTTCCGGATCATTGACGTGATAGGCAAAAACCACACCTCCCTTCGGATCAACCGCAGACTGAACCAGTTTGTGAAAGGCATTTCCGAAAAAAATATTATCCCCTAAAATCAGCGCAACATTGTCATCTCCGATGAACGATTTTCCGAGTACGAATGCCTGTGCAAGTCCGTTTGGAACTTCCTGTACTTGATAGCTGAAGGAGCATCCCAACTCAGAGCCATCACCCAGCAACCTTTGAAAATTCGGCAAATCGTGCGGTGTTGAAATGATAAGTATTTCATTGATCCCTGCCATCATCAGAACAGACAGTGGATAGTATATCATTGGCTTATCATAAATCGGCAGCATCTGCTTACTCATAGCCAGCGTCAATGGATGGAGGCGCGTTCCAGCTCCACCTGCTAGAATAATTCCTTTCATATTGTTGTGTTTTCGTCTTGTTCAAAGTCAAGATCATCCAGCTCCAAATCCTCTTCTTCATCGAGCAAAGTGAAAAACGGCTCTTTAAACCATTTGGTGAGCATTGCCTTTTCAAACGACATCAGAAACGAGGGTAAAAGAATCAAGTTGGCGAACATCGCCACCAACAATGTTAATGAAACCAAAATTCCCAGCGCTTGGGTTCCGCCAAAATCAGAATATGAGAACACTCCAAATCCGAAGAAAAGAATAATCGAAGTATAAACCATACTCACACCTGTTTCTTTCAGTGCAAGCTTTACAGACAGTCCAATATCACTATTTGTAAGCCTCAACTCTTGCCGGTATTTGGCCAGGTAGTGAATGGTATCGTCAACCGAAATACCAAACGCAATGCTGAATACAAGAATCGTTGATGGTTTAATGTTAATTCCAAAATACCCCATCACAGCTGCTGTAAACAACAGCGGAATGAGGTTTGTAACCACTGAAATAACAATCATCCTTAGGGAGCTAAACACAAATGCCATAAGCAACGCAACAATCAATATAGCCAGGCTCAAACTCACAAAAAGGTTCTTCACCAAATAATTTGTACCTTCTAGAAATGTGATGCTTGGACCGGTGATTGACACGCCCAAATAGCTCTCATCTAAAGCCTGATTAAGCAGTCTGATGGATCGCTCGTTATTGGCAAACTGAACGGAATCCAAGTGCACCTTTCCTGCGGAATCGCCTTCTAAATAAAGACTCGAAAAAATTCGTTTTGCTGGTGAGTTGCGCTTTAAAATATAACGTGCAATTGAATCAGAAGCTGTAGCATCAGCATTCGAGGTAACAATTGCCAAAAGCGAATCCTGTTTTGCCCTTTTCGGATTGAAAATGGCGTCAATCTTAGGAAGATAATACGCCAAAAGGCTATCCATTTCCAAGGTACCAATGTCAGCCACCTGTAAACTGATCCTAGCGAATTGCTCTGTAGAATCTAAATAAGCGGTGAGTAGTCCTTGATCAGTAGATGAATTCTCTACATACTCACCAAAAAAGGCCTTTTCTCGACTGGTAATTAACTCGTAACGATCTGGGTTTCCATTGTAAAATGCTTGTTTAATAAACTTCAGGGCATCTACAATTGAAATGCTCTTTGAAAATGACCGATCATCTTTAAACAGGTCCTGAGTTTCTTCAATTTTCTCTAAAATAGAAGACTTGGTTATTTGCTTTGGTTTTTTGGCGTCCACCTTTATTTCGAAAGGCACAACTCCACCAAAGTTCTGTTCGAACCAATGCAAATCCTCCACCGTTTTGTGGTTCTTCGGTAGGTCGTCAACTATGTTTCCAGAAGTTTGTATCTGCAACAATCCAAAAAAGGAAACCACTACAACAAAAACTGTCACGGTGTACACCAAAGGTCTTTTTGTTTGAACGAGCCTGGTGAAAAATGCCACAAGATTAACTACCCACTTTTTCTCAACGTGAGCAGTTTTGTCTTCATCTGGCACGGGAAGGAAGCTGTAGGTGATGGTGATAACAAAAATTGAGAGGACAAACAATGACATGATGGAGAAGAACGCCACAATGCCAAACTCTACCAAGAGAATGCTCTCGGTAAACACAAACGTTAAAAAACCCGTTGCTGTAGTGGCATTGGTCATGAAAGTTGCGCTACCAATTCTCGAAACCACCCTCGTAAGTGCCTTTGCCCGGTTACCATGAATATTAAGCTCTGAATGAAATTTATTGATCAGATATATACAATTAGGTATTCCGATCACAATCACCAAAGGCGAAATCAGAGACGTCAAAATGGTAATCTCGAAACCAAGCGTATTTAGTAAACCCAATGACCAAATCACGCCCAAACTCACTACTGTCATAGAAATTAATACAGGTTTGATCGACCTGAAAAACACCAACAAAATGATGATCGTAATGATTACGGTCAGCACCAATAATATGCCCAATTCTTTCTTCACCAGAGAGCTCAAATTCTCCCTTATATAAGGCATTCCAGAATACCTTATTTTGACATTATTCGTTTCTTCAAAAGCTTCCACTTTGGAGAGCACTTCGCCAAAAAACTCCGTTCTATCTGTTGAGTTAAACCGCTTATTGCTCATGGAAATAGCCATGAGGCTGAAATTATTTTCAGCATTGTAGAGCAAACCCTTGTAAAACGGAAGCGATTCATACCTCTGACGCAAAAGATCAAGTTCTTCCTGATTCTTCACTGGACCCTTGACTACGGGGTCAATCACAAACTTTTTGTGCGTTGTATCTTTCAGAATATTGAAAGCACTTCCGATGGAAAGCACTGTATCTACACCTTCTACCTGGGTTAAGCTTCTACCCAACCTAAACCACTCATTGAACACATCAACATCGTGAAATAGATCTTTCTCGATTCCGATTGCAAAAACCGTAGATTCCTCTTTGAATTGATCTTGAAAGCTTCTCCAATCAATGATGGTTTGAGAGTCTTCAGGAAGCATTTGAGGCAACCCATACATTAGTCTCACTCCTGTAGCCTGATAAAGCATAAGAGAAGTGAAACCCAGTAAAGCAATAATAATTGCAATCCTGTAACGAACGATTAATCGGGCGATTTTAGCCCACATATGCTGAGGTTTTTGAAAGTTTTCGAAGGTAAGCGAATCACAAGCCAACGCCAACGCAATCAACCATTATTTTTGGACATTCATGACCATAACAGATACGCTACAACTTCTCCGGCATTGGACATTCAGAAAGGCCCTCAACGCTTCACTCACCCTCATGAGCTATTACAGAGGGCGGCTTTTTGGAAGTCCAAAACATTGGGGAAAACCCATGAGTTTATCGATAGAACCCACCACTGCATGCAACTTAAGGTGCCCTGAATGTCCGAGCGGCCTGCGAAGCTTTACACGACCAACCGGAAAATTGAGTCTAGATCTTCTTTCAAAAACACTCAATGAGGTTAGGCATCACTGCACTTATATTAATTTCTATTTCCAAGGGGAGCCTTATTTGCATCCCTCTTTTTTTGATATGGTAAGGCTAGCTGATAAGGCTGGCATATACACTGCCACTAGCACAAATGCGCACTTTTTAGACAATGAACGAGCCAAGAAAACTGTCGAATCAGGTCTGGATCGATTGATCATTTCTATTGACGGAACAGAACAGACAACCTACGAAAGCTATCGCAAAGAAGGCAGTCTTGAAAAAGTAATAGAAGGCACAAAAAATGTTGTTAAGTGGAAAAAGGAACTAAAATCAAAAACTCCACATATCATTTTTCAATTTCTCGTTGTCAAACCCAATGAGCATCAAATCGAAGAGGTGAAAATACTGGGGAAAGAAATCGGTGTTGACGAAGTAAAATTCAAAACAGCCCAGATATACGACTTCGAGAATGGAAATGAACTTATACCAAGCATTGACAAATACTCGCGGTACAAACAAACGTCAAATGGAAAGTGGCAGATTAAAAATCCGTTAGACAATCATTGCTGGAGAATGTGGTCGGGTGCAGTAATAACTTGGGATGGCAAAGTGATTCCTTGTTGCTTTGATAAAGACGCACACCACAGCATGGGAACGCTGATGGATACTACATTCACGGAAATATGGAACTCAGGGCAGTATAAAAACTTTAGAAAAAGCGTACTGACTAGCCGAAGTGAAATCGAAATGTGTAAGAATTGTTCAGAAGGCACAACTGTTTGGGAAACTTAAACAGTCATTATATCCTTTTCTTTCACTTCGAGAATAGAATCCACATTCTTGCCGTAGGCATCGGTTAACTTCTGAATGCGCTCTTCTGCATCTTTGGCCAAGTCGTCAGAGATAGAATCTTTTTGAAGTTTCTTTATTTCATCATTTGCCTCTTTTCGCGCATTGCGAATCGAAACCTTGGCATGCTCACCTTCAGTTTTCGTTTGCTTTACCAATCCCAATCTTCTCTCTTCAGTAAGAGGCGGAACATTAATGATAATGAGCTCTCCGTTGTTCTGAGGATTTAAACCCAAATTGGCTACCATAATAGCCTTCTCAATTACAGGTAGCATAGGCTTCTCCCAAGGCTGAACAGAAATCGTTCGAGCATCAGGTGTATTGATATTGCTCACTTGGTTGAGCGGTGTATTGGTTCCGTAATAATCTACAAAGACTCCTTCTAACATGCTTGCACTAGCCTTGCCTGCTCTGATCTTTAAAAGTTCTTTATGCAAGTGATCCAAAGCCGCTTCCATCGACTCCTTCGCCATGTCATATATCATTTCAATCTCTTCCATCTCATCTATTGATTATCGGGTGCAATAATAATTAGAAACTGCAAAATTATACTTCAACCAAGGTGCCTACGTGCTCCCCTTCAACCACACGGGTTAAATTTCCTGGTTTGTTCATATCAAAAACAATGATCGGAACATTATTCTCTCTACAAAGTGTGAAGGCTGTCATGTCCATCACATTCAAATTTTTTGAAATAGCCTCTGAAAAAGATAGGTTATCAAATTTCACAGCGGTAGAATCTTTCTCTGGGTCAGCTGAGTAGATTCCATCCACTCTGGTACCTTTCAAAATCACATCGGCTTCAATTTCAATGGCACGCAATGATGCAGCGGTATCTGTAGTGAAGTAAGGATTGCCGGTTCCTGCACCAAAAATCACCACTCGACCTTTCTCCAAATGTCGAACAGCTTTCCTTCGAATAAATGGCTCAGCGATTTGCTCCATCTTAATGGCCGTTTGAAGTCTTGTTTTCAAACCAATAGATTCCAATGCCGATTGTAGCGATAAACTATTGATTACTGTGGCCAACATACCCATGTGATCTCCTTGCACCCTGTCGATCATGGAGCCATCAGCTTGAATACCTCTAAAAATATTTCCTCCGCCAATTACTATAGCCACTTCAACCCCACGGTCTGCAATGGACTTAATTTCGCGACTGTATTGCATGAGTCGCACATTGTCAATACCATACTGCTGTTCTCCCATTAGGGCTTCGCCACTCAATTTTAACAGCACTCTTTTATACTTCATTTCAGCCATGGAACAAACCTAATTCATTTTTATAGAGAAGTGAATCTGAAATTTCAACATCGCTGCGAGAAATCCAGACGAATAATTTTTGGCACAAAAAAAGAGCGATGAATAATCATCGCTCTTTTAAATTTTCTCATTGAATTAATTCAATGCATGACGTTTAAAGCTTGTCACCGTCAAATCACGATCGATGCCTTTCAGCATTTCCTCAACAGACTTTTTATTGTCTTTGATGAAAGCTTGGCTTAGAAGGGTGTTTTCTTTGAAGAATTTGTTCAATTTACCTTGAGCAATTTTTTCGAGCATATCTTCTGGCTTTCCTTCTTGACGAGCCAAATCTTTTCCAATTTCGATTTCTTTCTCGATGATTTCACTGGAAACGCTGTCTTTATCCAAAGCCACTGGGTTCATGGCTGCAATTTGCATTGCCACGTCCCTACCCGCTTCAACTACTGCATTGCCTTGCTTGTTCAATCCAACCATTGACGCAACTTGATTGCCTGGGTGGTTGTATGCTACAACGGCCTCCGCCTCAATAATATCAAGAGCTCCTAAATCGATCTTCTCGCCAATTTTACCGATCATTTCGGTAATCTTCTCACCAACTGTAAGGCCATCACCGTATGTCTGCGCTTTCAATTCATCAGCTGTTTTAACACCTGAATTCAATGCAATGTCTACCATCTTTTCAGCTGTTTGACCAAACTCTGCGTTTTTAGCAACGAAATCAGTTTCACAGCTCAAAATAGCAATAACACCTTTTTTACCTGAAGCATCGGTCTTGGCAACAACCAATCCTTCTGAAGCATCTCTGTCACCTCTATTAGCGGCTACTTTTTGTCCTTTCTTTCTCAGTATCTCGATTGCCTTTTCAAAATCTCCATCGGCTTCTACCAAAGCTTTCTTGCAATCCATCATACCGCTTCCTGTCATTTGACGTAAGCGATTTACCTCTGATGCTGTAATGTTCGACATCCTGTTTTTATTTAATCGTTCGTAGTTTCTTCTGCTACTGCTTCTTTCTTAGCAGGCTTAGTATCTTCTTCGTTCTCGTCTTTGTTCTTGTCACGATCATTCTTGCGCTCAGCTAATCCTTCTTTGATTGCCTCAGTCATGATCGAAACAATCTTATAAATAGACTGAGTAGCATCATCATTTCCTGGGATAGGAAAATCAACTGCGCGTGGATCAGCGTTTGTATCAACGATAGCGAATGTTGGGATATTCAACTTGCGTGCTTCGTGCACAGCGATGTGTTCTTTGTTGATATCAACAATAAACAACGCAGCCGGAAGTCTCGTTAAATCAGCAATACTTCCAAAATCCTTCTCCAGCTTCTCACGTTGACGATCTACTTGAAGGCGCTCTCTCTTAGACATTGTTAAGAAAGTGCCATCAGCCTTCATTTTATCGATGGAAGCCATCTTTCTGATTGCTTTTCTAATCGTAACGAAGTTGGTCAACATTCCACCAGGCCAGCGCTCCGTAACAAACGGCATGTTAACTTCACCAGCTAAAGTCTCTAATGAGCTTTTCGCTTGTTTTTTTGTTGACACGAACAAAACCTTTTTACCTGATTTTGCAATTTGCTTCAATGCTGCTGCAGCCTCTTCAGCCTTAGCCACTGTTTTGTGTAAGTCGATAACGTGAATACCATTACGCTCCATGAAAATGTATGGAGACATATTTGGGTTCCACTTTCTTTTGAGGTGACCGAAATGTACACCTGCTTCTAATAGATCTTGATAGCTTGTTCTTGCCATGTTTACCTTCTTGTTAAAGCAATCAGCGGGTAGTTCCTTTGGAAATCCCGCTGATTTAGATTCTAAACTGTTATTATATAATATGAATTAACGCTTGCTGAATTGGAAACGCTTACGTGCTTTCTTCTGACCTGGCTTCTTACGTTCCACCATTCTTGGGTCACGTGTCATGAAACCTTCAGCACGAAGCGCTGACTTATATTCTGCATTGATTTTCACCAATGCTCTAGAAATACCTAAACGAATCGCTTCAACTTGACCATTGATGCCACCGCCTGTTACATTAACTGTTACGTCATACTGACCTTCAGTTTCTGTAGTTGCGAATGGCTGGTTCAATTTGTGGTGTAAAAACGCAGTATCTACGTATTCTTTATAATCACGGTGATTAATGGTGATATTACCTTTTCCTTTTGAAAGGTAAACTCTAGCAATGCTAGACTTTCTTCGACCAAGTGCATTAGTTACGTCCATCTTACTTTATTGCGTTGATATCGATTGTCTTTGGTTGTTGAGCCGAATGAGGATGCTCAGGTCCTGAATACACATATAAGTTACGGTACATTTCACTGCCGAGCTTGTTCTTAGGAAGCATTCCCTTCACAGCCCATTCAATCAAATCTTCTGGCTTTCTATTCAATGTTTCAGCCGCTGTTCTAGAGCGCTGACCGCCTGGAAAACCTGTATGCCAAATTCTTTCTTTGGTCTCCACTTTGTTTCCTGAAAGGCTAATTGCCTCTGCATTGATCACAATCACATTATCACCACAATCAACATGTGGGGTAAAATTAGTCTTGTGTTTTCCTCTAAGTAGGTATGCTACGTGTGAAGAAAAACGACCCAGTGTTTGATCTTTTGCATCTACAACAACCCACTGCTTATCGGCAGTTTCAACGTTTGCTGAGATGGTTTTATAACTTAAATGACTCACGGTTCCAATAGTTTTATTCCCCTAAAAAGGGGCGCAAAGATAAAACTATTTTTAACTGCGTCAAACAGTTAAGAAAAGATTTTATCAAAGCAGTTATTTACTTTATCACTCCCAAGCTCTTGCCAACTTTCGTAAAGGCCGCAATGGCCTTATCTAAATGTTCAATTTCGTGCGCAGCAGACAGTTGCACTCTAATTCTTGCCTGACCTTTCGGCACCACTGGAAAAAAGAATCCAATCACATAAATGCCTTCGTCTAACAATGCATTGGCAAACTTTTGAGATAATGCTGCATCGTAGAGCATAATTGGCACAATGGCTGAATCGCCATCTTTAATGTCAAATCCAGCGGCTTTGATTCCTTTTTTAAAGTAGTTCACATTGCTTTCAAGCTTATCCCTTAAGTCGGTTGTTTCGGTCAGCAAATCGAATACTGCGATGGAAGCACCCACGATGCTCGGAGCCAGTGAATTGCTGAACAAATATGGACGAGAGCGCTGGCGAAGAATCTCGATAATCTCTTTCTTACCGGTCGTAAAACCGCCCATTGCACCGCCCAATGCTTTTCCTAAGGTTCCTGTTATGATATCAACACGCCCAAGAACATTCTTCAACTCAACAGTTCCGCGACCAGTCTTTCCAATAAAACCTGTCGCGTGACATTCGTCAACCATCACCAAGGCATTGTACTTATAGGCCAAATCGCAAATCTTATCCAATTGTGCAACGTAGCCATCCATCGAGAACACGCCATCGGTAACGATGATCTTAAAACGAGAACCTGAAGCGGCCTTCAATTGCTCTTCTAGGTCAGCCATGTCGCTATTGGCATAACGAAAGCGTTTCGCCTTGCACAATCTAACGCCATCGATAATGCTTGCATGATTCAACGCGTCAGAAATAATCGCATCCTCTTCACCCAATAGTGGCTCAAAAACGCCTCCATTAGCATCGAAAGCAGCGGCATACAAAATAGTGTCTTCCGTGTGCAAGAAATCTGCAATTTTCTGCTCTAATGTTTTGTGAATGTCTTGCGTTCCGCAAATGAATCGAACCGATGACATCCCAAATCCATGAGTATCAAGCGTGTCTTTTGCTGCCTGCACCACTTTTGGATGTGAAGAGAGCCCCAAATAATTGTTGGAACAAAAATTCAACACCTCTTGCCCTGTGCTAATCTTTATAGAAGCACCTTGCTCTGATGTAATTACCCTTTCTTTTTTTAATAATCCTGCATCTTCAATAGATTGAAGTTCAGCTTGAAGATGTTGTTGAAGTGTACCGTACATATCGATTGAGTTTTTCGAAAAATAAAAAAGCAGCCGAAACCGACTGCTTTTGTTTTCTAGTTTATTATAACATTAAACATGTCCTTGAGCCACCATTGCATCTGCTACTTTCAAGAAGCCAGCAACGTTTGCACCCTTCACATAGTTTACATAGCCATCGCCATCAGTGCCATACTTAACACACGCTTCGTGGATGCTGTTCATGATACCATGCAATTTTTCATCTACTTCTTCTCTCGTCCAGCTGAGTCTCAATGAGTTTTGACTCATTTCCAATCCTGAAGTTGCAACTCCACCTGCATTGGAAGCTTTTCCTGGGGCGAACAACAATTTAGCTGTATGGAAAACCTCAATGGCTTCTGGCGTGCAAGGCATGTTTGCCCCTTCGCTCACACAGATCGCGCCATTGGCAACCAATGCTTTGGCTTCATCTCCATTCAATTCGTTTTGAGTCGCACAAGGAAGTGCAATATCACATTTTACACACCATGGTCGCTTTCCTTCATGGAATTCAGCGCCAAACTTATCCGCATATTCCTTTATTCTTCCTCGCTTGTTGTTTTTCAAGTCCATGATGAACGCCAATTTCTCAGCGTTAATACCATCCTTGTCATACACAAAACCTGAAGAATCAGACATGGTCACGACTTTTGCACCCAATTGCGTAGCTTTTTCACATGCATATTGAGCAACGTTTCCACTTCCAGAAATAACCACAGTTTTACCGCTGAAGCTTGCGCCTTTTGTTTTCAGCATGTTCTCTGCGAAGTAAACGTTTCCATATCCTGTAGCTTCAGGACGAATTAAACTTCCTCCATACTCGCGGCCCTTTCCAGTGAGCACTCCAGTAAACTCAATTCTAAGTCTTTTGTATTGACCAAAAAGGAATCCAATTTCACGACCACCAACACCGATATCTCCTGCTGGAACATCAGTATCAGCTCCAATATGCTTGGAAAGCTCCGTCATGAAACTTTGGCAAAAACGCATCACTTCATTGTCAGACTTTCCTTTAGGATCAAAATCTGAACCTCCTTTACCTCCGCCCATTGGAAGCGTAGTAAGTGAGTTCTTAAATACTTGCTCAAAAGCCAAGAACTTAAGGATACTCAAATTCACTGAAGGGTGGAAACGAAGTCCTCCCTTGTATGGACCAATGGCAGAATTCATCTGAATTCTGTACCCACGATTCACTTGAAACGCCCCTTTATCATCGATCCATGGCACACGGAACATGATCACTCTTTCTGGCTCAACGATTCTGTTAAGAATGTTAGCATCTTGATATACCTTATTATCAGCGATAAAAGGGATTACTGTTTCAGCAACTTCATGAACTGCCTGAAGAAATTCTGTTTCATTAGGATTCTTTGCTTTTACAGAATCCATGAAGCTTGATATTTGTGCTTGATATTTACTCATTGTGAACTTGTTAAGTCTGTATTAAAGTGCGGGTAAAAGTATTAGATTTTAAATCTCATAACGCTATTTTTTATTGATCCGATCTAGCGTATTTAACTCGATATAAATCAACCTGTTCCATCCAGTATCTTTTCGTTACATCCATACCGTCTAAGAAATAGAACTCACCACCCCAATTGTGTTTCACGCGCTTAAACACCTTCACATCAATTCCTTCTTTCACAATTATCCTTAGCACTTCATGATTGGTGAGTTTGAAGGTATCCTCCGTAATTCCATCGTTCAAGTGAGAAAAGTCTTCTTTAACCTTCTCTTCTTTTGGAGTGGGCGTTGGAGTGGTAGATATTTTTACGGTTAGCTCCTTTTTAGGTGATAACGCTAGCTCTGGCTTTGGCTCAACAGTGTTCAAGGCTTTAGGAACAAGCTCTACTATCGAATCTGGCTCTGGTTCTGCAGCTGTAACCTGAGGTTTTGGCGCATCAATCGTCCTCGACTCAACGTTTAATTTAGGTTGAAGATCTGCGACCTGAGCACTTTTTGTTGGCACTTTTACATAGATGGAATCTACTGCTCTTGCTGCATTTTTAGCCATCAATATATCTAAGTCATTGACCTTGGAGAAAAGCCATTGCTCCATCTCTGTGTTGAAAGGAATAGCTTCTTGATAGGTCATACGCGCCAGCAGGTAGTCTTTTGATTTGAAGGCGTCATCAGCCTTTGCGGTGAGTTCTTCGTATTTCTCTTCAGCAGCAATTTGTGCTTCAAACTCTTCTTTGGCTTTTTGATCTCTCTTATTCAGTGGTCTTTGGGCCATCATCTGAAAAGAAAGCATCAGCAGCATTGTCAACACTGTCCATTTCATTGTATTGCTTTTAACATCCATTTTATTTCGCTTAACATCATTGCTGTGGCACCCCAAATTTTATGCCCTTGAAATTCGAAGTAAGGTGTTTTCAGATTTACTCCATTGTCCAATTTAATTTTACCCTGAACGATTAATGCATCATCAAGTAATTTCGATAGGGGTAAAAAAATAATGTTATCGACTTCTCGCTCATTTTTCTTCAGCTTAGGCAATTCTTCAAGATAAAACAGGAACGGGTGCACTAAAAACCTGCTTGGTGGAATGTATACTTGCGAAATGGAACGTATAAGCTTCGGATTATTGCGCAAAACACCAACTTCCTCTTCCATTTCTCGCAGCGCAGTTTCTACAAGGTTTTGATCGCGCTCTTCCACCTTACCTCCTGGAAAACTGATTTGCCCACTGTGCACACCGTCATATGATTGCCTTTGAATAAGCAATATGTGCGTCTCTCCTTCTTTCGGGAAAAATGTAGCCGCTACAGAGCTTAGTTTCGGATTCTTATCCTTGTCCAGTGCTAATTTCCGCTGCTGGGCAAGTGCGGGAAGTATAGCATCATGAGCTTCTGAACCTGGAAGAGGTTGATCAAGCAAGGCTTGTATTCTTGCCAATAAATAATCAAACCTCATATTCGTTGAGGTGATATTTCACCAGAGCATTGATAGGCTTTCGCTCAAAAATCCCAGGTGTCAAGCCAAATTTATTCAGCACCTGCCTCAATTCTGTTTCAAATTCACAGGCAATTGACCCTAAGAAGTGGTGCGGCCAATCTGGCCGTTTATACTTCAACAAATGCTTTTGAACGAACTCACTGAAAACATTGTGCAGCAAATTCTGGATAAACTCAGAATCTCGAAACTCCGAACAAATGGGAGCAAAAGACGCAACGAATGTATTGGGCAAAGGATCGTGGTATACGTGATCTAGTACATCGTCTTTATCAAATTTGTAAACCGCATCAATATGCGCAGCTATGTCTGCCGGCATATCCCGATAACATCGTGCACGAATCAGTTCTTTGCCTATATGACCCCCACTTCCTTCATCGCCCAGAACAAAACCAAGGTTATCTACATTGTCCAAAATCTTTAAACCATCATATAAACAAGAATTCGAACCCGTGCCAAGAATACTCGCTACACCCTCATTGAACTGACAAGCAGCCCGAGCTGCACCCAGGAGATCGTGATAAACAAACACATCTTTACACGATGATGCATTGGTCAAAGCCTCCTGAACTATTTGATTTCTTTTATCGCTCGAACACCCGGCACCATAAAAATGAATAGCCACAATCTTTGAGAGATGCTCTTGAGGAATAGTGGATAAAAAAACCTCCTCGATTTTCTTTTGATGCACATAAAACGGATTCAATCCCATCGAAACAAATCGATGCTCATCTCCACTTTTTTCGTCAACTAAAACCCAATCTGTTTTTGTTGAACCACTGTCTGCTATACAAATCACACTGCAAACATATTAGGCTAATCTATGTGGCAAGTAAAATTCTATAAGATTTAAAGAAAAAAGCCCCAATCGATTGATTGAGGCTTTCAGTTATTAGTTTTTATTTATTCCTTATTAAAGTAAGGTCTCCCCTCCATTCTACTGCCTCAGCATCGAGGGTTTGTTCCCGACCTGTCACTACATAGAAATATGTTCCATCGGGTTCGTTTCCGCCATCCCAGAAATCATCCAATTTGTCGGTCTGGAACACCCTGGTACCCCATCGGTTATAAATTTTCAATTCGAACTCAGTGATACCTTCTATATCCCATACAAAGAAGTCGTTTTGATTATCTCCGTTAGGCGTAAAAACGTTCGGGATGAAGAAATTGGTTACCCTGTCTGTTCTTACAAACAACTTGCTTGTATCCGTACACTGACCATTATCTGCAATCAACTGTACCATGTAGGTTCCAATTTCAGGGAATACAAAGTCTTGTTCTTCTCCTGTTCCGTCTTCAATGGTTTCGTAATCTCCAAAAGACCAAGTGTAGAATAAACCAGTAGTCGGCTCACTTAAGTTGAAGAAAGTAAGTTCTAATGGCACATTACCCGTGATTATACCATCTGCCGCGATGGAAACACCACTTGCAGAACTATCAACCGCGATAAGTGCATCTGGACTAGGTTTAACTATTGTTTCCAATCTAGAATAAGCACTCTCACAACCATACTTACTAACTTGTGTCCCATAGATCACTGTTGGCATATCTACCAATTCGCCATATCTGAACGGATTGCCAGCCCCCAATAATTCCATATCTTCTAAAGAAGGGATGCTATCTGGATCTTCTGTAATTCCATCCCAAGTGTACCATTTGTATGTATTGCTCAACAAACCATCTCCACGAACTGTCCAGTTATCACCTTGACAATATGGACCACCACCATATACTTTAGGACGAACAGGTGTTCGAGCAATTCTCACCTCAACTTCTTCTTTGTTATAGCAAGTTGTAACGGTATCATAAAGCTCATAGCTCAAGGTGTAAACACCTTCACCAATTTCACTTGGCATAAAATAACCATCGTGAAGTTCTACTAAACTTCCTCCCCATCTTCCATCTTCTCTGGCAGTTTCTAGCTTCACACTATCCAAAATGTTGTCGCAATAAACACTGTCGGCACCAAATATGGATGCATCAGGAAGCAAGCTAATTAAAAGCTCCTTAGTTGTTGAAGTGCCACACAAGCCTTCTATTTCGTAGGTAATTTCGTATGAACCCGCCTTTTTACCGTCTGTATCGAAGAAGAAATTTCCTGACCCTGGTGGCTCTTCAAATATTTCATCCCCTACCCAAACTCCGAAAGGATCGCCTTCATAATCGTTCAAACGGAGCAATAGTTTTTCTCCTGCACAGATTTTTGGTAAACTGTCAATACGAGAGTCATACTCATCAATCACAACAATGTCAATAGAGTCGGTATTCACACAACCGCTATCATTAATGGTATGAAAAATTCTAACTGTATCCGGAACCGTATTCGCGTAAGCACTAGGATCAAACTCTCCAGTCACCGTTGTGTTTGGCCCACTCCATGTTCCTCCAGGAACAACACCCAACAACTGCTCTGATTCACTGAATTTACAGAAAGGTCCTTCAGTAGCAACGCGTGCATCGGGCAATCCTTTCACTCGTATATTCAATTGCGAGGTGTTCGCACAAACACCTTGCAGAACATAAGTCACCGTTACCGTAGTATCATTTCCAAAACCTGGGTTAACAATATCTGGAGCAAAAACCCCAGCAACCCCGTTAACGATACCCGGACCTAGGAATGTTCCTCCAGGCGTTTGGGAGACTAAAGTGTCTAATCCATCAGTAGCACAATACACCACTGTATCCACCGTACCGCCATTCACTGGCGATAGCATTACCGGAAACTGGTCAAATACTTCAATTACAATGGTATCCGTATTTCCACATGTTGCACTTAAGTTACTGGTAACAACATAGGCGGTTGTTTGAGATGGGTGAATCCATGGATCCTTACATTGAACACAGCCAAAGTTTTGTCCAACTACTATCGGATCTCCATATAAAATGGACCATGAGAAAGTATCACCTCCATTCGCATCCAACTGAATTGTATCCAAACTACATATAGCAGTATCAGGACCTAAGAAAGTTGCAGGGCGAATAAAGATGTTATAGTTATAGATATTAAATCCTGTCACAGGACAATTGTCATCCTCCACCGTAATGTTAAAAGGAACGAATGATTGCGTCACCGGGACTGAGCTCCACTCAATATGCACTGTGTCTGGGTTACCTCCTTGGATACTCCAAGTTGCTCCTGGAAGCAATTGATCAATGTTGCATGTAATAGTCAAACTATCATTCGAATAATTTCCGCTTGTATCCAAGTCAAACACAGCAATATCGAACTCAAAATCTTGTCCTACACAAACCTCAATTGTATTTGGACCTATTTGAGCTCCAGAACCTCCAAAATTTAGGAGACCATTGGTGTCTTGCTGAGGAGATATGTTCACACATGAATCAGTTACAATGAACTGAACATCTCTTTGAGTTGTACTTATCCTCACACCTGTTTCTGGGTCGTACTCTGACACTTTTACAGCAATGGCATAATTGGATGCAATTGCCAATGGATCTTTAAAGGCAACGAAGGTTAACTCCCCAGTAGCTGGATCAATATTTACCCCTTGCATTGGATCTATGCCCGTATACACATAAGGGAAAGTTGAATATGTTATGTAGCTAAAGCCTGTAACAAGGCTGTAGGTTGAAACGGCAGTATCCAACTCCCAATACAAGCTATCACCATCCAATTCAGAAACACCCCAGTTGTAGGTTACAGACTGGCCATCACAGAAGAATGGAATCGGCTTGTTGGTAGTAAATCTTGGTGAACTATTGTTTGGATATGTCTCCTCTTTCAATGTTGTATAAGCTCCAATAGAAGGTTGACCTGTGTAGTTTGAGCCTGTATTTCTGGCGCCAGTACCATACCACAATACAAATTCAGAGCACGAAGCTTGAGTCAACGTGCTCAGCACCAATTGTTGCTTGTATTTGTACCAACGAATCCCTAATAAGCCTGTTTGCCAACCGGCTAAACATGAATTTTGGGTAGCTGCCAATGGCGCACAAATTGGTGAAGCATCGATGAGCGTGTCGAGAGGCGCATTGAAGCTATTGGACGTTTGCAGGTCAGGACATTGAACCGAAAAGTTACCATAGCCACCAGATGCAGCACTAGTAGGTGTTCCGTTAAATGCAGATCCACCACAGTACTCGAAGAAGTCTAAGTACACTTCGAACGTATCACCGTTGATATGCTCATAAGCAATACTCATTCCCATAATGTGGGTAGCTTGAACTTTTGAATACCCGATTACTGCGAAAAGCAGAATAATAATTTTAAGGCTTATGTTTTTCATTTTATCCAATTTGATATTGATCAGACATCCAAACTAAATTCAAAGTTGTCTGACACTTGCAAAAAATTTTCACGAATATATTCATACTGCCCTTTAAGTAAGAATCATAGTTTAATTCTAAGGCAATATTCTCCTAAGCTAACGAATAGTTTAGAACATTTGCACCGATGTCAACATTGATAATTGGAGGAGGTTTAGCTGGAATCTGCATTGCCGAACAGCTCAAGAGCATTGATGAGCCGTTCAAGCTAGTACAGCCGTCATCAATGCCCTCTAGCACCTCTGTTGCCACAGGTATGTTCAACCCAATCGTTTTTAAACGACTAAACCTGAGCTGGATGGTTGACACCCTCATTCCATATATGCACAAATTTTATGCATCCCTAGAACATTCACTTAAAGTTCGCTTGGTCGCAGAACATGCACTTTACAAACGAATAAAAAATAAAGCATACGAAGACTTTTGGAACAATAGAATGATCAACCCTGAATACAGTTCATTCATGGGTAAGATCAACGATGGGTTTGGCGAAGTGAAACAAACTGGAACATTGGACTGTGCCTTACTTCAATCTGAATACTTAGCAAAGTTGAATGCTGACAACCTGCTGATTGACACTCAATTTGAACTTGAGAAATTGACGAGCCATGGCAAGAAGATTGAATTCAATGAAGAATTCTTCGACCGCGTCATTTTCTGCGAAGGCGCCTTTGCTGCTTATAATCCCTATTTTAATTGGCTTCCTTTTAAGTTGTGTAAAGGAGAATGGATTACTGTAAGAACAGCCGAGTCGGTGACTGACGTGGTCATCAACAATGTGGTGAACATTATCCCTTTGGGCTACAATGAATACAAGCTTTCAAGCACATTTACATGGGAAGATTTAGATTGGAAAACAACTTCAGAAGCTGTAGAAGAACTGCTGCGCGATTTTACCGAAATGTTTGATGTTCCTTTCGAAGTTATCGATCAAAAAGCGGCAATTCGGCCCACGGTAGCAGACCGAAGACCCTATTTGGGTGCAGCTCCCGATGATGATAGGCTCTTTATTTTCAATGGGTTGGGTTCAAAGGGAGTGATGCTAGCGCCCTATTTTTCGAAACACTTAATTGATCATATCTTCAACGGTACAGAGCTGCTCCCCGAAGTGGATATCAAACGCCATCACAAAAGGTATCTCAACAAGGACTAAAACACCTGATGAAGATCAGAAATCAATTCGTCTAAAGGATATAATTTTGCACCATGCCACTTCATAACAGAATAGACAAGCGCGTTTTGAAAGAAATGATTGCGCAAGACCCTACGCAGCGCAAAACAGTTTCATTTTACAAGTATTTCAAAGTAGATGAACCGCAAGCCTATCGCGATCATCTTTACCAAGACTGGGAAGCTTTGGGATGTCTTGGCCGAATTTATATTGCCTCAGAAGGTATTAATGCGCAAATGAGCGTTCCTTTAGACAATTGGAACGAATGGATTGAGCATCTTTCGGCTGATGAAAACCTCAATAATGTTCCTTTAAAGATTGCTGTTGAAGATGACAGCAAATCGTTCTATAAGCTCAAAATAAAAGTGCGCAGTAAGATTTTAGCCGATGGCTTAGACGACAGCACATTCAATCCTTGGAATACAGGTAAGCACTTGAGCGCTGAAGAAATGAATGAAGCGATCGCACAAGGTGCCATTGTGATAGACATGCGCAATCATTATGAAAGTGAGGTAGGCCATTTTGAAGGTGCTATAAAACCCGATGCTGATACATTTAGGCAAGAGCTTAAAATGGTAGAAGAAATACTAGAAGGCAAAGAAGACCAAAAGGTGGTTATGTATTGCACTGGAGGAATCCGATGCGAAAAAGCAAGTGCCTATTTCAAGCACAGAGGGTTTAAAGATGTGAATCAACTCAGAGGAGGAATCATCGAATATGCACATCAAGTGCAAGAAAAAAAGTTAGAGAACAAATACATTGGTAAAAACTTCGTGTTTGATGAACGTTTAGGCGAACGCATCAGTGATGAAGTGATCGCGAACTGTCACCAATGTGGTGAGCCTTGCGATAACCACACGAATTGCGAAAATGTAGAATGCCACTTGCTTTTCATTCAATGCGATGCGTGCAAAGAAAAATTTGAGAATTGCTGCTCTACAGATTGCCAAGAGGTTATGCACCTTCCAGAGGAAGTTCAGCGCGAAAGAAGAAAAGGAAAGCGCCTACATGGTGATGCTAGAAATATCTTCAGAAAAGGCAGATTTTCAGAACATAAAGACGGCAGTTTAGCAAAACCTTCAGCTGTTAATCAAATGTCAACATAAGTGGATAAGTTTTGAACCCTAGGCCAAACGGATTCAATAATATTGCAGCTTATTCAGCACCGAAAAAACTCCCTATTTGGCATGAAAGAAATCCGCTCCGCATTAATCTCTGTATTCTGTAAAGATGGCCTCGATGAAATAGCTGCAGAGCTCAGCTCAAAAAATATAACGATCTATTCAACTGGCGGAACTGCGGCCTTTCTCAAAGAAAAAGGAATCGAAGTAATTGAAGTTGAATCCATTACAGAATATCCTTCAATTCTAAGCGGTCGCGTAAAAACGCTCCATCCAAAAGTATTTGGAGGAATCCTAGCCAGGTCATCTGAGGCACAGGATGCAGTAGAATTGAAAAAATTCAACATTCCCGTCATCGATTTAGTAGTAGTGGATCTTTATCCTTTTGAAGAAACTGTAGCAGCAGGTGGCACGGAACAAGAAATCATTGAAAAAATTGACATTGGTGGTATCTCATTGATCCGAGCCGCAGCGAAGAATTTTAACGATGTGACCATTATTCCATCGAAAAATCAATATGCTGACCTACTCAAAATCTTACAGTCAGGTGGCAAAACAGAATTAAAAGATCGAAAAGCACTCGCTTCTAAGGCATTTGAAGTAACTAAGCTTTATGATAGTGCCATTTCATCCTACTTTTTAGGTGAAAATTGGGACAATCAACGTAAAGCGTTAAGATACGGTGAGAACCCACATCAAGAAGGTGCCTATGTGGGAAACATCAATGCATTTATCGAGCAACTTCATGGGAAAGAACTATCATACAACAACCTTTTAGACATTGATTCTGCTTTGCGGTTGATCAGAGATTTCCAGCATGAAGACCCCACGTTTGCTGTAATCAAGCACAACAATGCATGCGGATTTGCGACTAGAAGTGATGCAAAAACGGCTTATTTGGATGCTTTGGCAGGTGATCCGTTAAGTGCGTTTGGTGGAATCATCATCTCGAATACGAACATTGACTTGGTGTGCGCGGAAGAGATTAATAAACTCTTTTGCGAGGTAATCATAGCTCCTTCGTATGATGACGAAGCCTTGAAATTGCTTCAAAGCAAAAAGAACCGCATCATACTTATTGATAAACTTCAAGGCTTTCCAGGCAAATCGGTTCGTTCAGTTCTGAATGGTGTTTTAGAGCAAGACATTGATGCTAAAAACGAAAAATCAGAAGACCTGAGAAACGTTACAAAAAGAGTGGCCACAGCTGAAGAAGTTGAAGATCTCCTGTTTGCAAACAAACTAGCGAAACATACCAAATCAAATACCATCGTTCTAGCAAAAAACAAACAATTAATCGGAAGTGGTGTGGGACAAACTTCTCGGGTTGATGCCTTGAAACAAGCCATAGAAAAAGCCAACAGTTTTGGATTCGAAATCGCTGGGAGCGTTATGGCCAGTGATGCTTTTTTCCCTTTTCCTGACTGTGTTGAAATTGGAAACGGTGTCGGGATAAAGGCCGTCATTCAACCGGGTGGTTCGCTTCGCGATCAAGAATCAATTGATTACTGCAATAACAACGGAATGGTAATGGTGATGACTGGTGTTAGACACTTCCGCCATTAATACAATGTTGGCGAATATTGAAATTAAACTACTTTTAGACCAATCAGATTTGAACAGGAGAAAATAAATATGGGATTGTTCAACATATTCACAGAAGAAATTGCCATCGACCTAGGTACGGCAAACACGATTATCATTCACAACGATAAAGTAGTGGTGGATGAGCCTTCAATTGTTGCCGAAGATCGATCAACCAAGAAGATCATTGCCGTGGGTAGGCTTGCCATGCAAATGCACGGAAAAACACACGAAAACATCAGAACCATTCGTCCTTTAAAAGATGGGGTAATCGCTGATTTTCATGCTGCCGAGCAGATGATTCGCGGAATGATCAAAATGATAAACTACGGGAATCGACTCTTTACCCCGAGTTTAAAAATGGTAATATGCATCCCTTCTGGAATTACAGAAGTAGAAAAACGCGCAGTTAAAGACTCTGCTGAACATGCTGGAGCCAAGGAGGTATATCTGATTCACGAGCCCATGGCTGCTGCCATTGGTATTGGAATAGATGTAGAAGAACCAATGGGCAATATGATCATCGACATCGGAGGAGGAACAAGTGAAATTGCGGTAATTGCCCTTGGAGGAATTGTATGCGACAAATCTATTCGTGTGGCTGGAGATGAATTCACCAGCGACATTGAAGACTACATGAGACGGCAGCATAACATTTTGATTGGCGAGCGAACTGCCGAGAGAATCAAAATAGAAGTAGGCGCTGCCATAACCGAACTAGAGGACCCACCCGAAGATATGGCTGTTCATGGCCGCGACTTGATGACTGGTATTCCGAAAGAAATTATGGTTTCGTACGTAGAAATTGGACACGCTTTAGATAAATCCATTTCCAAAATTGAAGAAGCGATATTGAGTGCATTGGAAATGACTCCTCCCGAATTGTCGGCAGATATTTACAGAACAGGAATTTATCTGGCAGGAGGTGGTTCAATGCTTAGAGGTTTAGATAAGCGTATCAGCATGAAAACTAAGCTCCCGGTTCATGTGGCAGAAGATCCATTGCGAGCAGTCGCACGCGGTACAGGAATCGCTTTGAAAAATGCGCACCGCTTCCCATTCTTGATGAGGTAGCAAGGCATAATAAATAGACTATACAGTTGGTGACTGAATATGAGAAACTTCTTTCAGTTCATTTGGAATAATCAATTTACGTTTCTGTTCTTCTTATTGGAGTTCATAGGCTTTGTGCTTCTTACGACCAACAACAGCTTTCATAACAATGCACTGTATTCAACTTCAATCGCTCTCAGTGGAAAGATCGCCTCGGTGAACAACTCTTATACGCAATACATTGGACTCAAAGAGGAAAACAACTTACTGTTGAAAGAAAGCGCTCGATTGAAAGAGAAATTACTGAATTCACCTGCCCTTCCTGCCAATGACAACAGTCGGATTCGTTACAAAACAATGACGGCAAATGCAATTAAGAGCACCTACAACCTGGGCAACAATTATATCATACTCAACAAAGGATCAAATTCCGGAATAGCACCCCAACAAGGAGTGATAGGCCCAGAAGGAGTAGTCGGAATTATCAGTCATTGCAGTGAACATTACAGCAAGGTTATTCCGCTTATACACAGCCAAAGCCTCATCAGTTGCAAGCTCGCATCGAGCTCATATTTTGGAATTCTCAAATGGGAAGGCAAAGACGATGAATACGCCATTCTTGAAGACATACCAAATCACGTGCGGATTCAACCCAATGACACTGTTTTGACCCGCGGTTCTTCCGGTGCTTTTCCACCGAATGAATTGGTAGGATTTGCAGTATCATCAGAAAAAAATGAAAGCAGTGGATTTCAGTCTATTACTGTGAAGTTGGCTACAAATTATAAAAATATCGACAACTTATACGTTATTGAAAACGAGGAAAAACCGGAACTAGACTCACTCTTAATCGAAATTGAGCCATGACAAGAGAAGTACTATCATACATTGTGCGCTTCGCCTTGCTCATCATAGTCCAAATTGCTTTACTTAACAATGTGCAGTTTTCTGGGTTATTGAATCCCTACCTGTACGTATACTTTCTCATTGTGCTCCCTGTCGACTTCCCACCGAACATGGGATTGGTTCTTGCATTTGCCATGGGAATAATCATCGACCTATTTTCTCAAACGATGGGCATGCATACGATTTCCGCGGTGTTTTTAGCCTACGCAAGACCCTATATTCTTCGCTATATGGCTCCTCGAGACGGTTATGAATTTTCCCGAAATGTGAGTATTAAACAAATGGGGTGGCTATGGTTTCTAACCTTCTCAGGATTAATGGTCTTCCTGCACCATTTTGTGCTCTTTTTCATTGAATCATTTCGAATGAGTGGATTGGGATACACGTTACTCAAAGCAGTTGGGAGTTCCATGCTCACCTTGTTACTGATTGTGATCGTGCAGCTTCTCTTTACACGTACACCAAAGTCAGGGCTGGGCTATGAATAATCTGGAAAACAGGAAACTCACGATCATCGCCATCTTCGCGCTCACTTCCCTGATTTTTATCGCCAGACTTTTTTTCATTCAGGTTATTGATGATTCGTACACTTCATCGGCCGACAACCAAGCTCTCAGGTATGTAACTCAATATCCTGCCCGAGGAATTATTTACGATCGTCACGGGAAAATTTTGGTACAAAATCAAGCAGCTTTCGATTTGATGGTCGTTCCGCGACAAGTAGAAGGCATTGATACTATTGCCTTCTGCGAATTGCTGAGTATCAGCTTAGAAGAATTTAATATGCGCCTAGAAAAGGCGAGGAGCTATTCTACCTACAGAGCAAGCGTTTTTCAGAAACAACTCACAGGTGCAGAGTACGCCAAAGTGGCTGAAAACTTATATCGCTTTAATGGATTCTACGGTCAAAAAAGAACTTTGCGGATATATCCAGATAGCATTGCAGCGCATGTGCTTGGATACATTGGAGAAGTAAACAGCAAAGACATTGAACGCGACTCAATCTACAAATCAGGCGATTTCATTGGTATAAGCGGACTTGAAAAACAATACGAAATCGTACTGCGTGGAGAAAGAGGAAGAGAAGTGCTTATGGTAGATGTGCACAATACCGTTCAAGGCAAATACCGCGATGGAGAATTAGATATCCCTGCCAAAGCAGGTATCAATCTCATATCAACCCTCGATTTAGACCTTCAGAAATATGGCGAAAAGCTAATGAGACAGAAAAAAGGAAGCATTGTAGCTATAGAACCTTCTACCGGAGAAGTACTTAGTTTAATCTCCAGCCCAAGCTACGATCCAAATCTATTGGTCGGTGTAAAACGAGCAGCGAATTATCAAATGCTCGCTCAAAACGATTCTTTAGATCCTCTATTCAATAGGGCGCTAATGGCAAAATATCCTCCTGGATCTATTTTCAAAATCATTCAATCGTTGATTGCGCTTCAAGATGAAGTAATAACAGAAAATACGGGCTTAGTATGTAATAAAGCCTTAGTAGGTTGCCACAATCACCCGTCAGCCAACAACTTAAGAGAGGCCATTCAAATGTCTTGCAACCCTTACTTCCACCAAGTATTCAAGCGATTGATCAATAAGGACTATTCGAGCAATTACTTTGAGGATAGCGCACTTGGACTTGCCGAGTGGCATGAAAAAGTGAGCAAATTTGGCTTTGGCCAGCGCTTGGCAATTGATCTTCCATCGTTGAAAAGTGGTAGCATACCGGATGTTGCTTTGTACGATCGTATTTATGGTCATAAGCGATGGGCATTTAGCACCATTTATTCGGTGAGTATTGGACAAGGCGAAGTAGAAGTGGTGCCTTTGCAAATGGCTAATTTGGCCGCTACCGTTGCCAACCGAGGCTTTTATATCGATCCACACTTGGTCAAAGAACTGGATGCTCAACATGATTCTATCATCCATTATGAAGTGAGAAATACAGACATCGATCCGAAATATTACGAACCCATCATTGATGCAATGCAATCGGTAGTTGACAAACCAGGAGGCACAGCAAGAAGGGCACGAATAGACAGTATAATTGTTTGCGGTAAAACTGGGACTGCAGAAAATCCGCATGGAGAAGACCACTCGGTTTTCATCGCCTTCGCTCCAAGAGAAAATCCACAAATTGCTATCGCTGTATACGTAGAAAACGCTGGTTTTGGTGGCACTTGGGCAGCCCCGATAGCCAGTTTAATGATTGAAAAATATATTAACGGAAGCATCTCAGATACGTTGAAAGAACAGCGCATTCTTGATGCTAATCTTCTAATTGATCCGCTTGAGAATTAAACGAAACATATTTGAAGACATTGATTGGGCATTGGTGACCATCTACCTTGCTTTGGTTTTGTTTGGGTGGATCAGCATATTTGCCGCAACATACGATGAGCTTCATCCCTCCATTTTCGATCTTGCCAAAAACCATGGCAAACAAGCTTTATGGATAGGGTTAGCGCTCGTTATAGGCCTTATTATGCTATTTTTTGACACCCGGTTTTTTGAAACTTTCGCCTATCCAATTTATGGTTTTGCGATACTCCTTTTGGTTGGAGTGCTGGTTTTCGGAACGGAGGTAAAAGGCGCGCAATCATGGTTTGTGCTTGGGCCAGTGAGCTTTCAACCAAGTGAAATTGCAAAGTTTGGCACTGCACTGGCTTTGGCAAAATACCTTAGTGTACACGGTGCGCGTTTCGAAAACCTGAGCATTAAGCTGAGGTCTTTGACCATAATTTTCTTGCCAGGCGCATTTATTTTATTGCAACCTGACGTGGGCTCATTGTTGGTTTTCACATCGCTTTTGATTGTCCTCTATCGACAAGGACTAAGCGGTTGGATTTTTGGATTGGGATTCGTTGCTATTCTGCTCTTCATTACAGCACTATTCTTGAAACAATATGAATGGACTCTTTTTGGAAGATTGATTCAAGGTAAAATTGCTTTTATCATAGGATTGAGTGCATTAGCCGCAATGAGTTATTATGTTTTAAGGAAGCGAAAAGGAAGTTTGTTCATAATTGCTGCAGGGTTCGTTGCCAGTTTGGGTTACTTCCTAAGTGTGGATTATCTTTTTGACAACATCCTTCAACCTCACCATCAAAATCGAATCAACGAATTGTTAGGCATTGTCTCGGATCCACTTGGTGCAGGATATAATGTTCATCAATCGAAAATCGCAATTGGTTCAGGAGGGTTTTCTGGGAAGGGATTTTTGCAAGGGACCCAAACTAAATACCATTTCGTACCTGAACAGAGTACCGATTTTATATTTTGCACTGTAGGCGAAGAATGGGGCTTTTTGGGAAGTATTGTTTTAATTGGTTTGTTTCTCACTTTGATGGCGAGAATAATTTGGCTGGCTGAAAAGCAACGCAGCGTTTTTACGCGAGTTTATGGCTACTGCGTGGCCTCCATACTGTTTATTCACTTCAGCATTAACATTGCCATGACCATAGGTTTGGCCCCAGTAATCGGAATTCCATTGCCTTTCTTCAGTTATGGTGGATCTTCACTGTGGTCGTTCACGCTATTGCTTTTTACGTTCATCAAACTCGACTCAGAACGCAAATATGTATTACGCTAATTTCTGATGAAAATCTTCTTGCTTAGGGTTGATTCTTCATCATTACCAGTGATGATATAAAAACCCGACTTCAATGCTGATAGATCTATTCTGTTCGATCTTTCAACCCTTTGTTTCATTACAACCACTCTTCCGCTTAGATCTCTCACAGTAAGAGAACCGCTGTTTCCACGATATTGTACTTCTACCTGCTGATCGTAGACATCTATAGTCCAATGCGAGGGCTTAATTGACCCAAAAGTGATACCATTGAGCGAATCAGTAGAATCAACTACAGAATCCAACAACTTAACGCTAAAGTCGGCAATCACGGGTAAATGATCACTCATATCGTACAAGGCAGAAAGTACTGCCGCTGGAGCGCTGTTGTTTGTTCCGTCTAAAAGTGATAGGTTGTAGTGATTACCATCGTTGCCCACAGCTTTGTAGGAATTGGGCACATAGTTCACCAAGCCAGTATCTTCGAGCAATTGGCCACTCATCATTATCAGGTCAAAACGATCGTCCAAACCACCTCCCGATGCACAACCGCTGCTGGTGTGTGTTGACTGGGTGTGCGAATAAGCGAAGGTTGAAGCCCCACTCCACGTTTCATTCGGTATTAGGGGGTCATAGAATTGATATGCGCCATACTCATTGCTGGTTAAGTTTTGATACGCTGCTTCATTGGAGCTTTTCAAATTCATATCGCCTGCTGCAATGAAATAACCGGGCTCGTATTCGTTTTCTAGGAAATTCATCAATGCTTCAGTTGCCAAACCTCGATCCACAGCGTCTGAAGCATTGCTACCCGCTTTCAAATGCATACCGATTACGTGAAAAAAAACGGTATCTGAATTCTCAACCAAATTGGGGTCTTTATAGTAAAATGACCAAATGTCGATCACTCTAACCAAGCTTGAATTATTCAGGGCAACGGAAACATTCTCCTGATTGTAAAAAGCCAGCTTATTCTTGTCATAAAAGACTGCGTTCACCAAACTGCTGAACCCATTGTTTTGGATATTGGCACGCTGATACCTATTCTCTCCATTGGCGTTTAAAACATTGGCTATGATCCTATCGGCATAGACTTGACTTGCCCCCATTTCATTAACCACCATCACATCCGGTTTCACATAGGAAGTAATTACTCCAAAATAGTCGTCTTTGTCATTGATGTTATTATTCGTTGAAGTACAAAAGTTTGTCACTTCACCATAATAAAGCAGATTGTAAGTCATAACGCGCAATGTATCTGCCGATTGCGAGTACAAAACTCCTGTGATCAAACAAATGAAAAATGATAATGTCAATCTCATAATACGAAAGTTAAGTTCAGACAGCACTTACGATACTTCTTCCGAGTTCAGGTCAATGCGTGGCATATCCTTCACCAAAATATTCTTGGTTGATTTTGTGATTTCTTGTTGCAAGCCGTGATATTGATCAAAGTAAAGATTGTAAATCGCATTCTTCATCATTGGAATCTCCGTAAAACCAACCTGATTGAGGGCCGCTACAACATCTGATATAAAGACTTTATCTATACTTCTATGAGGTAAAAATCCAGTATTCTCTTTGTCATCTCCTCCAACCTCATAGATGAGTTTAGCCTCAATCATCAAGTCCAACACTCGAGCTGTAACGCCATAAGGTAGTGCCAAAGCTTTGGAAAGTTCCTTTCCCGAAGGTGCGTCTTCTCCATTCTCAAACCTAACAGAAATGTATCGCATCATCATCAATGCAATGATATGTCGCTGAGCGGAGCTCAATTTATCACCATCTATTTCATTCTTAATCTCAGATACATATTGATTGGCGTATGCCACTTCTGCACCGATCAATGTAATAAGCCACGATGTATTGACCCAAACCATGAAAAGTGGTAAAGCGGCAAAGCTTCCGTAAATCGCGTTGTATCTACTCACTCCGACCTGAAAATTAATGTAAACCCACTCGAGCAATTGAAATGAAGTGCCTGCGATTATCCCTGCCACCAAAGCCGACTTAAAACTGACCTTGGTATTGGGCATCACCATGTAAACGAAGGTGAAAAGCAACCAAATGAGCGTATAGGGTATCATCCGAATGAGGAAATGGATGAACGGTCCTATCGACTGCAAGAAATAATAACCAGCAACTAAGTTTTCGAGCTGTCCGCTGATTACAACGGTAATACTTCCCGCCAATAACACCACGATAGGCGCAAAAAGCATGATCACGAAATAGTCTGTTACTTTTCTCAGCCAAGTTCTGCCTTTGGCTACTTGCCAAATTTCATTGAATGAAAGCTCCACATTCGAAAGCAACTGCATTACTGTCCAAAGCAGAATAACGATTCCAATGCCTGCAAGCAATCCCCCCTTCGTGTTTTCCAACATTCGCGTTGCAAACGTCATTATCTGTTCGACCACTTCTTCGTGTCCCTTCAAGGCGGTTGTTAACTCTTCCTCCAAGCTTTTCTCAAATCCAAACCCTTTGGAAATGGCAAACGCAAGGGCTACAATCGGCACAACGGAGAGCATGGTATAAAAAGTAAGACCCGCAGCTTGCAACTGCAGGTTATCCTTTGTGTAGTTTTTCAATACGATCAATACGATGCGCAATTGCTTCACAAAAAATGCAGTAAGTGGATTTCTATCCTCAAGTCGGACGTTCCATATACTATCATTGATCATTTTCAGTAGGCTCATTTCAGCTTTTAATTGAATCAAAAGAACAAAGTTCAAAAATATTGGACGCTACTTTTAATTAATAAATCGAAAGGAATAGGTTTGACAGATGCAAAAACAACTCTCGCTCCTGCTGTTATTCGTTCTGGGAATAACCGTTTCGTGTAAAACACAGCACAAGCCTTTTACGCTGCAAGACTATTATTCCAACGATGCTCAATTGAATACAAAGGTTGATGAGGTTTATGCAGGTCTTTCAGACGAACAGCGCGTTGCACAAATGCTCATTACATCTCTTGGTAAATTAGGAAAACCTTATACAGAGGTTGAACCGTTGATCAAAGAACAAAAAGTTGGAGGAGTAATCTTTTTAAGTGGTGACCCTGAACAATTTAAAAAAGACATTGAATCCATTCGAGCATTGAATCCCGGATTTCCGCTCCTCATGAGTATGGATGCGGAACCAAGCCTATTTAATAGAAGAATGCCAGGCACACCTGACATGAAACCCACTGCCGAGCTAAAAACCCCTGAAGAAATCAAAGAGGCTGTTTCTGCAATAGATGAAACCCTTCATCATGTGGGGTTTGCACATAATTATGCCCCCGTAATCGATGTTTCACCAAACAATGAAGCCATAGGAAATAGAACCCTTGGAAATGACTCAAATACTATCGTACCGCTCGCATTGTCGTTCATAGAAGCGACTCAAAATGACCAAATCATTGCAACTGCAAAGCATTTCCCCGGACATGGAAGGGTAAGTGGCGATACGCACAAAAAGCTCGTATACATCGATGGAGAATTAACCGAAGTCAGCCTGTATAAACCCATAATTGAAGCAGGCGTACTTTCTATCATGGTAGGGCACATCGCCATCGAAAACAATCCTAAATACACCACTAACGGATTGCCTTCCACACTAAGCTCAGTTGTTGTTTCTCAACTACTTCGCGATGAAATGGGTTTCGATGGATTAATCATAACTGATGCCATGAACATGGGCGCTGTTCAAGCCATTCCTAATTCCACTTTACTAGCTGCCAAAGCGGGATGCGACATTATTCTGATGCCGCCTGATGAAATTGGCACACTCACATCCATCCTCGCTGAGATGAAGATTAATGAGTCGTTTAAACAACAAATAGAGGCCTCAGTGAAGCGAATTATCCGAGCCAAGCTTTGTCTTGGAATGGAGTTTACAACTTCCTAGAAACTCATCGGGAGTTCCGTTGTAATTTCGATCGGAACTTTTTTATGAAAGAAAAAGTTTCCGACTTTTAATTCCCCTTTCACCAACACTTCAGGCTTCTTGCCCGACAGCAGACTAGTAAGACCTGTGAGCCCTGCAGAAATCAAATCCCCCATGTTTCCAGTCAATTGAACAGGATAAACTTCGGTGGAATTGGCGTTGATTTTGAACGCTTTTTTCAGTTGGGCGTCTCCCAAACTTTTCTTTCCAGAAAAAAGCTCAAACTCACCACTCTTCACAGTAATAGGCAAAGAATTGGGATTAGACAAAACCAAATTTATCGTTGCATCAAGCTTTCCTCCTTGCAAACTATTAACTTCGAAATCTTGAACTTTTTCCAGCTTTACATCTTTAAATTCACAGCTTGTTAAAGCGATGATGGAAAGAATTAAACCCAAGAAATTCAATTGAAGTCGAACCATAATAAAAATGTATTTGCAACTCTAGTAGCGACAAAGAAAACGCTAAAGATTGCTTTTTCATGTCTATTGGCCATTTTATTTTTTAGTGACCTTTCTGGCCAAATCAAGCGTGCACAAAACTGGACTTTCTCCCACAATAATGGTTTCGACTTTAGCACCGGAACACCCCAATTGACTACAAGTTCTACATTCACTACCGCTGGTTTTCAAGGAGGAGGCGGAGCTATTTCAAACGAAAATGGAAACCTTGTTTGCTATTCAAACGGCAGCAATGTTTGGCAGCCCAATGGCACCATAATGATGGGTGGCGCGGGCCTGGCTGGAAATTCGATGGCCACGCAGTCTGCCATTATTGTTCCATCTGTTACGAGCAGCACGCGCTACTACGTTTTTACCAACAGTGCACAAAGCTTGAACATTGAGCTAAACTATTATGACGTGGAACTCACTCTGAATGGAGGAAACGGAATGGTAATTGGGCCTACACTGCTGCTCAACCCCTCTACAGAAAAGCTCGCAGCCACAAGGCACGGGAATGATAAAGACTACTGGGTTGTTGCCCATAAATACAACTCTGACGAGTTTCATGCATTTCTTATCGATGAAAATGGCGTAAATGGCACACCAGTGATCAGTGCAGTTGGCGTTTCGCATCTGAGCACAGCGGGCGGTGGAGAATACCAAGGCGCACTGAAAATTTCTCCCGATGGCCAATGGCTGATCACCTGCAACTTCGCATCGGGAAATGTGCAACTCTTTAAGTTCAACAATGTTACAGGACAAGTATCCGATCCAATCACGCTTACTTCCGGGAATACGGTATTTCCTTATGGGGCTGAATTCAGCGCGGATAGCAAAAAAGTATACTATTCGCGTAAAGCCTCCAATTCAAATCCCCCATTTGGTGTGCACCAGTTTGACCTCGATCATGCCTCCATAGATTGCCTGCTTTCAAGCGAACAAATCGTTTCCAACGGCAACGAATTCAAACCTTATGCGGACATGCAATTGGGTCCTGATAAAAAAATCTACTTATTTCCAGTAAACACCTATATACCCAATATCGATACATTGGGCGCATTAACCACACCTGAAAAAGTGTGCCCTGATTGTGGTTTTGAAGATCAGCACATCCAAACATCGAATAATGTAACTGGCGGAGGAGTGAATTTTGTTTCTAGCTTTTTAAGCGATGGCATCAAGTATGAATTTGGATCGAATTGCGAATTTGATACTACATGGTTTTCTCCAGAAGATACGTTGGCACTGGATGGCGTGCATTGGAATTTTGGCGATCCTTCTAGCGGAATGAACACCAGTAGCGCCATCAACGCTGGACATGTATTTAGTAGTCCTGACACATTTTTAGTCACTCTGGTAACATATCGTGGCGCTTTAGCTGACACATTCACACGAAATGTAATTATTTGGGATGTAGATTACAATCTAATTGGTCTTGATACTACCATATGCAACGGACAGCCTATTACGCTTGATGCCACATGGTACAACGCCTGCATTGAATGGAATGATGGAACTACGAACAATACCCTACCCGTTTCCGCTGCCGGTACCTATTGGGCCGATATTTCATACCAAAGCTGTGTTTGGCGCGACTCTATCGATGTAATTCTTGTGAATAACCCACCTCAATTTACACTCGGAAACGACACTTTGGTATGCTCCAACGCGAGCTTTATGATCGACCCGAATTTACCAAATGCCTATTACTCTTGGCAGGATGGAAGCACTGATACCACCTTTGAAGTAACCTCCACAGGGGTGTATTGGCTTGCGGCTACAAATGCTTGCGGCACTGCCATTGACACCATCAATGTGGAGCTGAATCAAGCTGCCCAACCCGTTTTAGATTTTCCGGAAGACACAACATTGTGTAATACAGCAACACTCATTTTAGACGTAACATTTGAGAATGCTGCGTACCAATGGAATGATGGATCATCGCAAAGTGTAAAAGAAATTGATGAAGCAGGAAGTTACTGGGTAACCGTTGGAAACGTATGTGATACGGTGAGCGATACCATTAATGTGTTTTTTGACGACCCGCTTGTCTCCGCATTGGATAAGGTTGATCTGCTTTGTGAAGGTCCCAATACTATAATTATTTCAGCTACTACAGAGGCATCTCCGGTACTTTGGTCAACAGGCAGCTTTGCATCCTCTATACAAATCACTTCTCCAGGTACGTACTCATATATAGATTCAAATCAATGCGGTTCCTTGCTAGACACCATTCAAATCCTTCAATGGGACTCCACCTATGTTCTCAGAATTGGGGAAGACACCATTCTATGCGATGAAGAAACAGAGATTGAAACCGGAGATTTTCAGCAAGACTATCCTTGGAAATACACTTGGAATACGGATGAAACCGCCCCGACCATAAGCACCAATGCAGGAAACTATATACTCACAGCCTCCAATCGATGTGCTGAGGTTGAGGTTAACCGTTTTATCGATGTGAGTCCTACCGTCACGATCAATGAAGTGGTTGATCGCACTGTTTGTGAAGGTAAATCATTGTTGTTATCCCTTTCTTCGGATGTGCTGTCGGTAAATTGGTCTAACGGAGAAACTGGAAGTGAGATTGAGGCCCGGCAGGCAGGCGTTTATTTTGTTGAGATCATCGATAGCAACGGTTGCATACAAGAAGACTCTATTGCCTTGGATGATGATTGCCCAGGGTTGGTATTTCCGCCAAATGTATTTTCTCCCAATGGAGATGGCATCAACGATGAGTTTTGCATCGCACTGGATAACATTATTGATTACCAAATTTTCTTATTAGACCGCTGGGGTACGCAAGTATTTTATTCAGAAAACGATACGAAATGTTGGGATGGCGTGATTCGGGGGAAGCGCGCTGCCGCTGGCACGTATTTCTATGTAGTAGAGGTTGAAGATGCCAAAAATGAAAAAGCCTCTTATCGAGGCTCTTTCACATTATTGGATTAACTATTCTCAGTAAAATATTTGTAGAACAGCGGGATGGTCTCGATTCCTTTGAGGTAATTGAACACTCCATAGTGTTCATTGGGGGAATGAATATCATCAGAATTCAAGCCAAAGCCCATCAGAATAGACTTCAATCCCAATTCCTTTTCAAACAAAGCAATGATGGGGATGCTTCCTCCTCCTCTCTCTGGAATAGGCTTCTTACCAAAAGTTTCCTCCATCGCTTTGGATGCAGCAATGTAGCCTGGGAAATCAGTAGGAATAACAATTGGATCTCCACCATGGTGAGGCGTTACCTTTACTTGCACTGATTTTGGCGCTATACGTTTGAAATGGTTTTCGAAAAGCTGGGTGATTTTATGAGGATCTTGATATGGCACAAGTCTCATTGAAATTTTGGCGTAGGCTTTTGCCGGAAGCACCGTTTTTGCTCCTTTACCGATATAACCTCCCCATATCCCATTCACATCGAGTGATGGTCTAATGGATGACCCTTCCATTGGCGAATATCCTTTTTCAGATCGCGTTTCTTGGATTCCAAGCCCTTTTTTAAAATCATCAATATCAAATGGAGCCTTAGCCATTTCAGCACGCTCTTCCATCGAAACTTCAGCAACATCAGTGTAGAAACCATCAATGGTGATGTGATCATTTTCATCTTTCAAGGAGGCAACCATTTCGCACAACGTATTTACGGGATTTGCAACAGCTCCACCATACACACCTGAATGTAAATCCTTATTCGGACCTGAAACTTCCACCTCAACATAAGACAAGCCTCTCAATCCAACGGTTATCGAAGGGGTGTCATTCGCTATGATCGATGTGTCGCTGACCAAAATAACGTCAGCCTTCAGTTTTGCTTTGTTCTCTTTTACGAAAATGGCGAGGTTCTCAGACCCCACTTCTTCTTCGCCTTCGATCATGAATTTAATATTGCAGGGCAATGTGCCTGACTTCTCCAAGATTTCGAAGGCCTTGACGTGCATATAAACTTGTCCTTTATCGTCAGCAGCACCACGTGCATAAATGTTCCCATCCTTCACTACAGGTTCAAAAGGAGGAGAGTCCCAAAGATCAACAGGATCGGCAGGTTGAACATCGTAGTGACCATATACCAATACGGTTGGTTTACTTGCATCGATAATTCGCTCAGCGTATACTATGGGATGACCCGCAGTTTGATTCACTTCAGCAAAATCTGCTCCAGCTGCAATAAGGCTATTCTTGACGACCTCTGCACATCTTTGCACATCATCCTTAAATGCTGGATCAGCACTTACCGAAGGAATTCTCAAAAGATCAAACAATTCTTCTAAGAATCTATCTTTATTCAGATCGATGTATTCTAATATTTGACTTCTTTCCATCATTTACATATTCAATTTAAGCAGCAAATATAGGCTATGAAAACTGCTGAGGTGGTCATCCATGAATTGATGGATTTTTTAGACAAACGCTCGAAATATTGCTATAAAACTGTTGATTTTAATTAAACTTGTAGGTTAAGCTCAACGATGAATTAAAAGTCGGGTCATGAAACGATATTTTTTACTCTGGGTATTTGGTATGATTATACCAATCCTCACTCAAGCGCAAGGAGACATACCGCACTCTCAGCGCATTTACACCATAGGTGAAAACCAAACCATTAATTGTACGTCAGACTCTATTCTGATTGGTGTGGAAGTTGACAATTGGGTTACAGGATTCGTATACTCTTGGAATGACGGAGCTACTGATTCTGTTCGTTTCGTTAAACCTGAACAAAGTACAACCTACGTGGTGTCGGTTTCTCATCCGCAACTGAACATAAGTGCAGACAAATCAATTTTAGTCGAAGTGATTAATCTCCCGATTGAAGCTGCAGATGATCACATATTGATCGATAAGTTTACGTGCCCTGGATTGGGATTGGACCTTTCAGTTGCTCACTCAGGTGGTCATGAACCTTTTACCTATTTATGGAACAATGGTGCAACCGCAAGCACCACTTCAGTAAGTCCAATCAACAACGAAAACTACACAGTGACCATTTCAGATCAATGTGGTAGTGAAGTCATTGCGGAAATTAGCGTATCATTTGAGCCTCATGACGAACTTTTATTTTCTGACCTTTCTTTGGAATTCACTTGCGAAAACGATGAAGTTGAATTGCAGCCCGACCTTAAAACAGCGAAGGGTGGTGTAGGATACGGCTACCGATTCACCTTTGATAATTGGAGCAATGAAAACACTCCAATCAAAGTGATGCCATCAGAAGATAAAACCATTCAATTTAGTGTAACTGATGCATGCGGCATTAATCAAATTACCCGAGAAATCAGTTTTAACCAACTAGAAATTGAACTACCTAAATGTGATAATCAAACCGTGTGTAGCGGAACTGAAATTGAAATAACCAGTTTAACAGATGAATTGTATTACTGGGAAAATGGAACAATGCATGCATCGTACACTGAAGTAATTGAACAACCGACCGTCTTCGAATTAAACTTTTTGGACGAATGTGGTGATATGCATGCCATCAAGAAATTGGTTGAACTGAAGGAGATAGACTCAGATTTCGACTATGAAATCTTTCATTTTGATGGAAAAATCGCACTCTACTCTCCAGCCATTGAAGCTGGTGATGTGATCACTTGGAAATTGAATGGTGAAATAGTGAGTCATGAAGCCAACCCAGAATTGGAATTATTAGCGGGTATTGAAAATGAAGTAGAATTGACTGTTGAAGATCAAGAAGGATGTTTTAACAGTAGTTCAAGAAGAATCGTTTTAAGAGATGGTATAGATATTCCAACGGCATTTTCTCCAAACGGAGATGGACTAAACGACTTCTTCAGCGTCACTTTTGAAGAAGAACTCAAGGCTTTCAGCATTAAGATATTTGACCGTTGGGGGCAACTAATTTATCATTCGAGCGACCAATACTTTAGATGGACAGGATTGCACGAGAATGAAAGCGAAACTCTTACTAGCTTTGTCTACCTTTTAAAAGCAACGACTGTTTCTGATAAACAAATTGAAAAAAGAGGTACTATATCTGCTTTTGATCGCTGATTAACATGAAAAATACTTACACCTTCATATTGTTGACACTGGCTTTTTTAGTGACCGCTTTAGTTCATGCTCAGCCTATAGTAACAACTTCTTTGCCTCCTTATGACAATGACGCCTACCTCGTCAACAGCGTTTTGATGGGAAGCGGCGTTTCAGGGTACAATATCACGGGATATGGCCAAAATATCCAAAAAGGATACTTTTCTAGCGGTATGGCTGCAATTGGTTTGGATAGCGGATTGGTCATGTGCTCAGGTAACGTAACCAATATTATGACTTCCACAGGGCCCACAGCCTCGACCAATATTATCAATGCTCCCAATCAAGGTGGAGGTGATGCCGACTTGCTTGCAACCGCTCAAAGCGTTCCTGCATTAATTGGAGCTGGTTTCAGTGTAGCAAGTGTGCAAGATGCCGCTCTTATCGAGTTTGATTTTGTTCCAACCAGTGATACAGTAGAATTTAATTACGTTTTTGGATCAGACGAATACCTCACTTGGATCAACACAGCTTACAATGACGTATTTGGTTTTTACTTGTCGGGACCTGGTATCAATGGAACATATTCAAACAATGCCATCAATGTGGCGACCGTGCCAAATACAACGCCAGCATTGCCTATAACTATTAGCACAATTCATCCTGGACTGAATGGTCAATACTACAATACAGGAGGTGCGTTGCTTGCTTATAACGGTTACACAGACGTAATGACGGCTGTGCTTCTCGTGCAAGCTTGCGATACATTCCATATGAAGTTAGGTGTTGCAGACGGAACAGACGGGATCTTGGATACAGGCGTATTCTTGGAGGGTAGCAGCTTTGAATCAGTGGGTTTAATTGTTTCACCTGAACCTTCTTACAATCCTTACGGTGCTGATACTGCGCTTTATGAGGGATGTGGCGATGTTACAATCTATTTTACAAGAAATGATTCTGTTTTGGCAGCCGATTCATTGAGTTACGAGGTATATGGCCAAGCGGAAATGGGCGTTGATTACACTCCGATAATCAATTCTTCAGGAGCCCCTTGTATTTTTAACACAATCACCAATCACTGGGAATGCGAGCTCTATTTTGGGGTTGGAGTTCAAACAGACTCGATCACCTTTGATGTTCTTTTTGATAACCTCAACGAAGGAATTGAGAGTTTAGTAATTGCGATTACTGATAGTATTCAGTTGAGTTGTTACGGTGGTGACACCATTAATTTGACCATTATCGATCAACCTGACCTCACAATCAATGCCTTTGGTGATGTGACATTGGATTGCAACGATGGACCTGCACTCATTGGTGTGCAAGTCTCTCAAGGCTTACCTCCTTTTACATTCAGTTGGAGCAACGGTGTAACAGATAGCACTCAAAATGTTTTACCAACTATCACATCATCCTATGTAGTGACGGTTGAAGACGGATGTGCTCAGCAGACAGAAGTTGATTTTGTAAACGTTGGTATTTTCAACGTTCCATGGTCTTCTGTGAAATTTGGCGATAATCAGACCATTTCTTGTATCGATCCACCCGTGACAATGGGGGTATCAGTATTATTTAATGATGCCATTTGGCACGGTGATATAAGTTATCAATGGAGCAATGGGTCAACCGACTCAACGATCACAGTGTTCTCCACTCAGAATGAGGTTTATACAGTAACCATCACAAGAGGTTGCACGCAAGAAACGGTAACTCATACGTTTCATCTTTACACAGAGAATGATCCTGTGATTACAGATACTAAGGACATTCCTGCATCAACTTTTGATTGTCCAGGCGATACAGCATTCATGAAAGTGAGCACCTCTGGAGGGTATGAACCCTATAGCTTCTCATGGAATACGGGTGCTACTGACTCGAATGCATTTGCTAACCCTATTGTTACTACAACTTATTACGTTACAGTGAATGATGCTTGCGGACTTGTGGATTATGTTGACTCTGTGACCGTTTATATGCCAGTAGCCGTTTCTCTGCAAATCAATGGAATTGTTAATGATACGGTTCCTTGTGAAAATGTTAAAGTACACTTTGGTCCAGGAGTTCCTTCAGGCGGTTATGGTTGGGGCTATGCGTTTAGTTGGGATAATTTTGAAACCCAAACGGACTACATTCAGGATATCATTTTTGAAGACACTCCTTATACTTTGTGGTTGACAGATGGATGTCGCGTGGATACCATATCAAAAACAGTGTATGGAGTTATCGCTGAGAAAAATGATCTTGATCTCATCGTACCCAATGACACCATCATCTGCTATGGCGATGAAATTATGCTCACAGCACAAGCGATCGATGGAGCAGGACCTTACCAATACGAGTGGAGTAATGGTGCGAGCTCGGCCAGTACAAGAATTTCACCCACTGAACCTACTACCTACGAAATGCGAATGACAGATTTCTGTGATACAGTGATCAAGAAAAGTGTGTTTGTAGATGTATCTCAGGTGATTGCAGATTTCGAGTGGGAATACCTCAATGACTACGATGTAGAATTTACGAATCATTCAACAGGCACATCTGAGTTGATCGGATTTATCTGGAAATCGGAAAAAGCCGGTTTGGAATCGTTTGAGCAATCTCCAATTCTTCCTTACCCTGATGGAGAGCCTTACGTAACATCTCTCACTACGATCGATATAATTGGTTGTAAAGATGTTGATTCGGTGATTGTTTCTCCAAAGTTCAACCTATACATACCTTCTGGATTTTCACCAAATAATGACGGTGTAAACGATGTATGGAGTATTGAAAGTACAGGAATAAGAGAGCTTCGTCTTGAAATATATGACCGTTGGGGAAACACCTTATACTCAACTGCCGACAAAAATTTCGAATGGGATGCAGTGTATAAAGGTCAAAGAGTTCCGATGGGAAGCTATGCTTATAGACTTGTTCTTTACACCGATCAAGATGAATATCAAGAGACCAGAGGTGTAGTGAACGTCCTCAACGATTTTAGTAAGAGAGACTAAATAAACGATAATTAAAAAGCCAACTTTTAGGAGTTGGCTTTTTTTATGCTTAAAAATCCCGAAGCATTGACAAAGGCGAGCAGCTCTTTATTATCTGTCTTCAAGATCTTCTCATTGTCGCCATCCCACCACTTTTCACCTTTATGAATAAAAAGGATATACTCACCTATTTCCATCACACTGTTCATATCATGAGAGATTACTAGAGTGGTGATGTTGTATTCCACGGTGATTTCATGGATCAAATTGTCAATTATGATAGAGGTTTGAGGATCCAAACCTGAATTGGGCTCATCACAATAAAGGTATTTTGGCTGTGGTGAGATAGCACGTGCTATTCCAACGCGTTTTTTCATTCCTCCACTCAACTCAGATGGATATAGTTTATGTGCAGTGGGGAGTTCCACCCGTTCGAGCACTTCATCAACTCTTACTTGCTTTTCTTTCTTGGTTAAATTGGTAAGGATATCGAGCGGAAAACGCACGTTCTCTTCCACTGTCATAAAATCAAATAATGCGCTTCCTTGAAAAAGGAATCCGATTTCTGTGCGCAATGCCTTTTTCTCCCTGTGACTTAACTCTAGGAAGTCTCGACCATCATAAAGCAACTGCCCGCTTTCTGGAGTTATTAAGCCCACCAGACATCGGGCGAGGGTACTTTTTCCGCTTCCGCTGGCACCTATAATCAAACTCGTCTTGCCTGTTTCAAATAACGCAGAAATATCTTGCAGAACATGCTTTTCGCCAAAAGATTTATTTAAGCCTACAACCTCTATCATATCAAGAATAGTTGAGTGATTAAATAATTCGCAATCAAAATGATGATGGAACTTTGCACCACGCCTCTCGTACTGGCTTTTCCCACTTCCAGAGCACTGCCTGCTGCAAAATAACCTTGGTAGGCAGGAACAGATGTGAATATAAACGCAAAAACGGCTGCCTTAGACAAAGAATAAACCACGTGATACGGACGAAAATCAAGCTGTATACCATAAACGTAATCTGCAACAGTTACGATATCAGTTGCAATGGCAATAAGATAGCCTCCTCCAATCGAAACGAACATTGAAATAATTACCAAAAATGGATTGATAATTACTGAAGCAACAATTTTGGGAAGGATTAAAAATGCACTAGAGTTCACGCCCATAATTTCAAGGGCATCGATTTGCTCGGTAACCCTCATCAATCCCATTTCGGAAGCAATATTTGACCCCACCTTTCCAGCTAGGATCAATGCCATAATGGTCGGGCTAAACTCAAGGATTGTAGATTGGCGCGTTGTAAAGCCAATGGTGTACGTTGGTATGAACGCACTGTCAATATTAGCCGCAGTTTGAATAGTGATTACAGCTCCCATGAAAACGCTGATTACCATAATTATGCCCAATGAAGCCAATCCCAGAGAGACCATTTCGTCAAATAGCCTCTTTCGATAAATCGACATTTTTTCAGGTTTGCTGAAAACCCTCCACATCAATAAGATGTATTGACCCAAATGGAATAAAAAAGAAGCCATCGCGACAAATGTAACGCTAATTCAGTGCTTACTTCATCAATCAATTCACTAGCTTTGAACGATGCGTTTTGTAAAAATCTCTGTTTTCATTTGCGCTGTTTTAGCATTGAGCTCTTGCGCAATATTCAAAGGAAAAAAAGACTGCGATTGCCCGCATTGGGGCGCTAACCAGCAAGACAATAAAGAAGTTATTCTGGCCGACTCACTATAAAATGAGTAAAGAACTTTTTGCAAAAAAAATGCTTCCTTACTTGCCAGAAGAAGCTATTGGATTGGTTTATTCTTGGCTCGAACCACACAACATCCGATTGAAAATTACAAAACCGAGACGGTCAAAATTGGGTGACTTTAGGATAAAAGGCAAAAAAGAACCTGCAATAATTTCTGTAAATGGCAACTTGAACCCTTTCTCATTTTTAGTTACACTCACGCATGAAGTGGCCCACCTCAAAGACTTTGATGAACGCAAAACACTGCGAGAAGCACACGGTTACAATTGGAAACGCATCTATTCAAATTTGCTCTCGGAAGTAATGAGCACTGGAGCTTTCCCTAGTGAATTGCACCCCGCGTTGCACAGGCACATTAATAATCCAAAGGCCGCTTCCTGCTCCGATGCAGTGCTATTAGACGCATTGAGACAGTATGATGACGAGCCTAAAGTGAGACTGAAAGAACTCGAGGATGGCGCACAATTTTTACTTTCAAATGGAATGCGGTTTGAGCGTGGAGAATTGAAACGAACACGCTACAAATGCCGAGAGCTCAATTCCAAAAAATGGTATTTGGTGCATGGAGAAGCCGATGTGATTAAAGTAGATGTAGACTAAAATGCTAACCTTAGCTTCAAATAAGAATATATGCAGTGCGTTACTTTCGCTGTTTGATTAAGAAAAATATGAAAGATGTTTATTGCGTGATAATGGCAGGTGGAATCGGAAGTAGATTCTGGCCAATGAGCAGACAAGATTCCCCAAAACAATATTTAGACATCATGGGCACTGGATCATCACTGATCCAATTGACCTATGATCGACTGAAGGCCATATCCAGTCCCGATCAATTCATGATTGTCACCTCTGACGATTATGTTGAATTGACAAAACAGCACCTTACCGAACTTTCAGACGCGCAGATTCTCAGCGAACCATCGCGGAAAAACACTGCTCCGTGCATTGCCTATGCAGCATACAAGTTGTACAAGAAAAACCCGGACGCAGTGATGGTGATTTCACCGGCCGACCACATTATTTTAAAGGAGAAAACATTCATTGAAACATTGAATTCGGCCATTGAGCATGCTTCTAAAAGCGACAATTTAGTGACCATTGGAATCAAGCCAAGCAGACCTGATTCAGGTTACGGATACATTCAGTTTCACCGTGAAAATGACTATGGAAACAATCAATTAAAAAAGGTGAAAACCTTTACTGAAAAGCCCAGCGTAGAATTGGCGTTGCAGTTTTTAAAGAGTGGTGATTTTTATTGGAACAGCGGAATGTTCGTTTGGAAAGCTTCAGCCATCGTTAAAGCATTTCAAGAATTGATGCCTGAGTTGGCAGAATTATTCAACGAAAAAATGGACGACTTAAATTCCGTTTCTGAGACTGCTGCAATACAATCTATTTATAGCGAATGTGCCAACATTTCTATTGATTATGGTATCATGGAAAAAGCGGAGAATGTAGATGTAGTGCTGGGTGACTTTGGATGGTCTGACCTTGGAACATGGGGTTCATTGTATGAGCAAATGGACAAGGATGAAAAATCAAACGTGTTGGTGAATGGAACAATTAAAACTTACGACACAAACCATTCTATTGTAATGTTACCTAACGATAAACTCGCTGTGGTGCAAGGTTTAACGAACTACATTGTAATCGATACTGAAGATGTTTTACTCATCTGTCAAAAAGACGAAGAGCAAAAAATAAAGCAGTTTGTTCAAGATCTGAAAGACAATAAGCAAAACAAATTCATATAAAAAAAGCCAAGTTCAATTATTTGAACCTGGCTTCGTATTCAGTTATTCGCATTTGTTAGCTTAGGCTACCAATCATCTTTGTTGGATCAACCCATTGGTCAAATTCCTCTGCGGTGAGATAACCCAGATTTACAGACTCTTCTTTCAACGTAGTGCCGTTTTGGTGCGCTGTTTTTGCAATTTTTGCGGCTTTCTCATATCCAATTTTGGTGTTTAACGCGGTCACCAACATGAGTGAATTGTCTAAATTTTGCTTGATGCGAGCGTGGTTTGGCTCTATTCCAACAGCACAGTGCTCATCGAATGACTTACAAGCATCGCCTATCAATCGTGCACTCATCAGCACATTATAAGCCATCATAGGCTTGAATACGTTCAGTTCGAAATGGCCATTTGAACCGCCTACACTCACTGCTACATCATTGCCCATTACTTGAGCACACACCATTGTCATAGCTTCAGCTTGGGTTGGATTTACTTTGCCTGGCATGATGCTGGACCCTGGTTCATTTTCAGGAATCAATAACTCACCAACACCACATCGAGGACCACTGGCCAACAATCGAACATCGTTGGCAATCTTCATCAAGCTTACCGCCAATTGCTTCAGTGCACCATGGGTCTCTACCAAAGCATCGTGCGCTGCTAGAGCTTCAAACTTATTTTCTGCACTCCTAAATGGATGTCCTGTGAACTCAGCAATCTTTTTAGCCACTAAATCAGCGTATCCAGCCGGTGTGTTGATACCCGTACCCACGGCTGTTCCGCCAAGCGCGATCTCTGATAGATGATCAAGCGTGTTTCTCAAAGCTTTCAATCCATGATTCAGTTGAGAAACATATCCAGAAAGTTCTTGACCAACCGTAAGTGGTGTGGCATCCATGAGGTGTGTGCGTCCTATTTTCACCACATTCATAAACTCAACAGATTTCTTGGCCAAAGTGTCTCTCAATTGTTCCACACCAGGAATGGTAATTTCCACCACCATTTTATAGGCCGCAATGTGCATTCCGGTTGGGTATGTGTCATTTGAACTTTGACTCTTATTTACATCATCGTTTGGATGAATCGATGAATGTCCTTCACCCAATTTACCACCAGAAAGCACATGAGCTCTATTCGACACTACTTCATTCACATTCATGTTTGACTGTGTTCCTGAGCCCGTTTGCCAAATCACTAAAGGAAATTGATCGTTCAACTTTCCATGTAAGATCTCGTCACACACTTTTGAAATTAAATCGCGCTTTTCTGTCGACAACACACCCAATTCGCAATTGGTGTGGGCCGCAGCTTTTTTCAAATAAGCAAAGCCATGAACCACCTCCAAAGGCATGCTCGCCTCAGCTCCTATTTTAAAGTTGTTTCTCGAGCGTTCAGTTTGCGCTCCCCAGTATTTATCGGCAGGCACTTTCACCTCGCCCATGGTATCCTTCTCAATTCTGAAATCCATATAATGTTGATTTTAAACGATTCAAGGTTTTTGACAAAATCTTTGTTTTTATTTCTGTCGAATAAATTAGACCTATGCTTTATATTCGCTGCCAAATGTAAAATGCCATGGGCGAATATATTGGCTTCTTTATTTTTCTTTTCTTCTTTTTAATGGCTTTTTGGATCCTTATCTTTTTGGTTGGATTCTTGGGTTACTGGTCAATCATGGGTGGTTTAAACAGCATGATGCCTGGTTTATTCAATAAGAAGGAAGAAGAAGTTACAGAAGAAGCATAACCGCATTCTTCGTTACTTTTTGTCTTCTGTTGAAAGCTTTCCCGCATTCCACATGAGAAAGGCTTCAAGAAATTGATCTATATCTCCGTTTAACACCGAATCGGCATCTGATGTCTCCGCTCCTGTGCGCACATCTTTCACCATTTTGTAAGGGTGCAAAACGTAGTTTCTGATCTGGCTTCCCCACTCTATCTTCATTTTATTGGCTTCGATTTCAGCCTGCTTCGCGCGCTTTTCTTCCAATTCCATTTCATACAACCGCGACTTCAACAGCTGAATGGCTTTTTCACGGTTTTGAAGCTGAGAACGCGATTCTGTATTTTCAATGATGATACCAGATGGCTTGTGGCGCAAACGCACGCCAGTTTCCACTTTGTTTACATTCTGTCCGCCCGCTCCTCCTGACCTGAAGGTATCCCAGTCGATATCTGATGGGTTTACTTCAATTTCAATGCTATCATCTACCAATGGATACACGTAGACCGACACAAAGGATGTATGTCGTTTGGCATTGGAATCAAAAGGCGAAATACGCACCAATCGATGCACGCCATTTTCTCCTTTTAAATAACCGAAGGCAAATTCACCCGTGAATTGAAGGGTGACTGTTTTCACTCCTGCTAC
>Ga0181559_10000041_pt1 | contig 96915 bp, 98 predicted proteins | sample 011ome_21_FD_133752 | JGI IMG/M metagenome (GOLD analysis project Ga0181559, IMG submission 133752) | Coastal salt marsh microbial communities from the Groves Creek Marsh, Skidaway Island, Georgia - 011508AT metaG (megahit assembly) | ecosystem: Environmental > Aquatic > Marine > Intertidal... | reverse complement strand
GGGTAAGATATTCGTCTGATGCTTTGTTGGAGGGGTTCCCGAGTGGTCAAAGGGATCAGACTGTAAATCTGACGCGTAAGCTTCGGTGGTTCAAATCCACCCCCCTCCACCAGTCAGATTATGATCATTCCTGGTAGCAACGATATACAGAAAACAGTGGACGAAGAACTCTTCTTGAAGGTTTTTTGGGGAGTTTTTGGTCCTCTGTTTTTTGGTTTGCTAGCCTGGTAGGCGAGCGTTTGAGAAGGAATTTGCGGGTATAGTTCAATGGTAGAACCCCAGCCTTCCAAGCTGATGATGCGGGTTCGATTCCCGCTACCCGCTCCAGTTTTTAACTGGTTGCTTTCATTGGCTTAGTGGAAGGGGTTAAGACAGAAAAGGAATTCTGTTTATAACATTGCTCGCATAGCTCAGGCGGTAGAGCGCATCATTGGTAATGATGAGGTCCCCGGTTCGACTCCGGGTGTGAGCACCAGATTGTGGCACACAGTAAAGAGATGATATTCATTGAATATCAGAATAATTAAATAAGTATTAGCTTTAAATCGGAGGCTTGATTCGATGTCCAAGGAAAAATTTGAGAGAACGAAACCGCATGTGAATGTTGGCACCATTGGTCACGTTGACCACGGTAAAACAACATTGACCGCTGCGCTGACTAAAGTGTGTGCCGAAGTTTATGGTGGTGAAACCAGAGACTTTGCTCAGATCGACAACGCACCAGAAGAAAGAGAACGTGGTATTACAATCGCAACTTCTCATGTTGAATATGATTCTGAAACGCGTCACTACGCACACGTAGACTGCCCGGGTCACGCCGACTATGTTAAAAACATGATCACAGGTGCTGCCCAGATGGACGGTGCTATCCTGGTTTGTTCCGCTGCTGATGGCCCCATGCCACAGACTCGTGAACACATCCTGCTGAGTCGTCAGGTAGGTGTACCTTATATTGTGGTATTCCTGAACAAAGCCGACATGGTTGATGATGAAGAGCTTATTGAACTGGTTGAAATGGAAGTTCGTGAGCTTCTCGATCAGTACGAGTTCCCAGGTGATGACACTCCTATTATTCTTGGTTCTGCACTGATGGCTCTGGAAGGTAAAGACGACGGTGAGAAAGGAACTACTGCAGTTAAGAAACTGGTTGATGCTCTGGACTCATACATCCCTGAGCCTGAGAGAGATATCGACAAGCCATTCCTGATGGCTATTGAGGACGTCTTCTCAATCTCCGGTCGTGGTACGGTTGTTACAGGTCGTATTGGCCGCGGTATTGTCAATGTCGGTGATGAAATCGAAATCGTTGGCATCAAGGATACCCAGAAAACTACCTGTACTGGTGTTGAAATGTTCCGCAAGCTGCTTGACGAAGGTCGCGCTGGTGAGAACGTTGGTGTTCTGCTGCGTGGTACCAAGCGTGAAGAAGTTGAGCGTGGTCAGGTTCTGGCTGCTCCAGGAAGCATTACGCCTCATACCAAGTTTGAAGGTGAAGTATACGTTCTGTCTAAAGATGAAGGTGGTCGTCATACTCCATTCTTTAAAGGCTATCGTCCACAGTTCTATTTTGAAACTACAGACGTAACTGGTGCTGTTGAGCTGCCAGCTGATGTTGAGATGGTTATGCCAGGCGACAACATCAAGATGAATGTAGAGCTGATTGCGCCTATCGCTATGGAAGAAGGTCAGCGTTTCGCTGTTCGTGAAGGTGGACGAACTGTTGGCGCTGGTGTTGTTTCCAAGATTATCGAATAAGAAATACATAGCTGTACTTAAGAGCCGAGAGTGCATTTAGCGCTCTCGGCTTAGTCGTCTTTAAAAGAAAGACAGGAAATAGCGGACTAGGCCAGTAGCTCAATTGGCAGAGCGGCGGTCTCCAAAACCGCAGGTTGGGGGTTCGATTCCCTCCTGGCCTGCCATTACTGTCATCGGAACTGCCTTGAAAAAGGCTGGGCAGATACAGGAAAAGGCAGAGTGTATTACTGGTTACAAGGCCAGCTAAGAATTCTTTTATGAGTGAAAACGTAAAAACAACTGAGTTCAAACTGGATTCACTGAAATGGATCATCGTTGTAGCGATAGTTGCAGCTGGTGTCTATGGCAACAGCTATTTTGCCGCTGAGTCCATGTTGTACAGGGTGATTGGTTTACTGGCACTTGCTTGTGTTGCAGGCTGGATAGCTGCTCAGACCAGCAAGGGGAGTGCATTTGTTAACCTTTGCATGGAAGCAAGGACAGAAATTCGCAAGGTGGTTTGGCCAACAAGGGCGGAAACCACGCATACCACGATGATTGTGGTAGTTGCGGTCATAATCGTGGCGATTATTTTGTGGGGCCTGGATTCATTTCTAAGCTGGCTGATCGCTTTGATTATTGGCTAACCCTCTAGAAAAATTCTGGAAGAAGGTGTGGAAGTTTTGGCAGACGAAATAACAAAAGACGCAGGCATGGCAGACGCTGACACTGAAAAGCGCTGGTATGTCGTGCATGCTTATTCCGGATATGAGCGCAAGGTGAAGCTGGCGCTTGAAGAAAGAATAGAGCTTTCTGCGATGCAGGATATGTTTGGCGAAGTACTCGTGCCGACAGAAGAAGTGCTGGAAATGCGCGGCGGGCAAAAAAGAAAGAGTGAGCGAAAATTCTTTCCCGGTTATGTGTTGCTGCAGATGGTGTTGAATGACGATACCTGGCACCTGGTGAAGGAAACGCCAAGGGTCATGGGTTTTATTGGCGGAACTGCCGAAAAACCAGCGCCTATTACCCAGAATGAAGTGAATGAAATCATGAACAGGCTGGAAGAAACAGTTGATAAACCATCACACAAGACGGTTTATGAGCCTGGCGAGTTGGTTCGGGTTACTGACGGGCCGTTTAATGACTTCACTGGTACTGTAGAAGAAGTGAATTATGAAAAGAGCCGCGTACGTGTGGCTGTTTCGATTTTTGGACGATCTACTCCAGTTGAACTTGAGTTTTCTCAGGTAGAAAAGGGCTAGTAGAGAGTTGCTGATCGCCAGTTTCCAGGGCGATTTTGATAGATTTTGGTGGGTTGCCTGACAATCAGGTAGCTCAAAATAAAAGTCGCTGAAGTCTAAATGGCTCAGCGCCAGGGGAGTAAAGCCAAAGGGTTTTACGCTTGTACCCACTAAGGAGGCCATCATGGCAAAGAAAGTACTTGCTTATATCAAGCTGCAGGTTGGTGCCGGCAAAGCCAACCCAAGTCCTCCCGTTGGTCCTGCACTGGGCCAGCATGGTGTCAACATCATGGATTTCTGTAAAGCCTTCAATGCTGAAACTCAAGGCGTTGAACCAGGCCTTCCAGTTCCAGTTGTGATCACTGTTTATGCCGATCGCAGTTTTACCTTTATTACCAAAACTCCACCCGCAGCAGTGTTGTTGCAAAAGGCTGCCGGCCTGAAGAAAGGCAGTGGCCGTCCTAACACTGAAAAAGTGGGCAAGCTGAACCGCGCTCAACTCGAAGAAGTAGCCAAGATGAAAATGCCTGACCTTACAGCTGCCGATATGGATGCTGCTGTACGTACGCTTGCAGGCAGCTGTCGCAGTGCGGGTATTGAAACTGAGGGAGTTGTGTAATGGCCAAGCTAACTAAAAGAGCAAAACTGATTGCTGAAAAAATTGAAGCTGGCAAGGCATACAGTATCGATGAAGCAGTAAGCCTCATTAATGAGCTGTCAACGGTCAAGTTCAAGGAATCTATTGATGTCGCAATCAATCTTGGTATTGATGCGAAAAAATCTGACCAGGCTGTACGTGGTGCAACTACATTGCCTCACGGTACGGGTAAAGATGTACGCGTTGCAGTTTTCGCCCAGGGTGAAAATGCTGACAAGGCTAAGGCTGCCGGTGCTGACATCGTAGGCTTTGAAGATCTCGCTGAAAGCATAAAAGGTGGCAACATCGACTTTGATGTCGTTATTGCTACACCTGATGCCATGCGTGTTGTTGGTCAGCTGGGCACAATTCTTGGTCCTAAAGGCCTGATGCCAAACCCGAAAGTGGGAACAGTAACACCAGACGTTGAAGGTGCTGTGTCCAATGCCAAGGCCGGTCAGGTGCGTTACCGTACTGACAAGAACGGCATTATTCATGGCGGCATAGGCAAAGTGGGTTTTGAAACCAGCGCAGTCAAAGGCAACCTTGAAGCGTTGCTGGCTGATCTGAAAAAGGCAAAACCTGCTTCTGCAAAGGGTACATTTGTGAAGAAAGTTATTCTTTCTTCCACCATGGGTCCAGGTGTACTGGTCGACCAGGCATCCCTGGAATATTAAAACAGAATTAAAAGTTGTCGGCGTTGAATAGACATCCGACGACGTGGTCATCTTTTCCCTTTGGAAAAGTGGCTGATACAGACTTTGGGGTGTTGCAGGTTTATTACCTGCAGGACCGTCAAAGACCGTAGGGGTAAGCTACTTAAGGTATGGTAAAAACCCGGCACTAGCCGAATTACCAAAACCAAAGAAGATTACTTAATTTCCTACGCAGATGGTGTAACCCGTCCGGCAGCAACCAGGCCGGATAACTCACCAGATAGTAAATCTCTGAATTTTCAGAGATTGGAGTCAGCCCGGCATTATGGGGTTGGCAAATAAAATAATGTGAATCTGAATGCCGTCAGGCTGTAGTACAGATTCTTGATTCAGGAGTAACTGAAAAGTGGCTATTCGTTTTGAAGACAAGCAACAGATTGTTGCCGAAGTCAACGAAGCTGCTCAAAGTGCTTTGTCTGCAGTGCTTGCCGATTATCACGGTACCGCTGTGGAGGATATGACTGCGCTTCGCAAAACTGCGCGTGAAAACAATGTGTATCTGAGAGTTGTCAGAAATACATTGCTGAAGCGTGCTGTTGAAGGGACTGATTATGAATGTCTCAATGAAGCGCTGATTGGTCCAACAATTCTCGCATTTTCCCAGGAAGATCCAGGTGCGGCTGCCCGTGTCCTGAAAGATTTCGCCAAGGAAAATGAGGAATTTGAAGTTAAAGCACTCGCTGTCAGTGGAAACCTGCTGCCCGCCTCACAGATTGATGCGTTGGCGAAACTGCCAACCTACGATCAGGCTATTGCCACTCTTATGAGTGTCATGCTGGCGCCGGTGACCAAACTGGTTCAGACGTGCAACGAAGTCCCAAGCAAAGTAACAAGGGGCGTTGCAGCTGTACGAGACCAGAAACAGGAAGCAGCTTGATCCGGAAGGAATTATTCCTGCCGGGGTTACTAACGTTAAATATTTTTAAAGGAGATTGGAGTCATGGCTCTATCTAAAGAAGAAATCCTAGATGGTATTGCTGAATTGTCAGTAATGGATGTTGTTGAACTGGTTTCAGCAATGGAAGAAAAGTTTGGTGTATCTGCTGCTGCCGCTGTTGCTGTAGCTGCTGCGCCTGCCGCTGGTGGTGAAGGTGGCGACTCTGCTGCTGAAAAGGATGAGTTTGACGTCATTCTGACTGCAGCTGGTGACAAGAAAGTTAACGTCATCAAGGCCGTCCGTGGCATCACTGGTCTTGGCCTGAAAGAAGCCAAGGACCTGGTTGATGGTGCTCCATCGCCAATCAAGGAAGGTGCAAGCAAAGACGAAGCTGAAGACTTCAAAAAGCAGCTGGAAGAAGCCGGCGCTGCTGTCGAGCTCAAGTAATTCTGTTACTGGCTTTGATAGTAAACATTGCACTACAAGCACAACTTCCGGAAGGTGGCACCTGTATTCCAGGTGCTGCCTTTCCGTGCTAATGGAAATCCAGGAAGACTTTCACCTGTTTTACAAAATAGGAACTGCTGATGGCATATTCATACACTGAGAAAAAACGTATCCGTAAGGACTTTGGCAAACTTCAAAGCCCGATGGATATCCCCTATCTGCTTGCTATTCAGATAGATTCATACAAGCAGTTTACCCAGGTCGATGTTTCCCCCGAGGAACGTCTTGACCAGGGTCTACATGCAGCATTCAAGTCCGTATTCCCGATTGTCAGCTATTCAGGCAAGGCATTACTGGAATACGTCAGCTACAGACTTGGTAAACCCGAATTCGATGTCAGCGAATGTGTACTGCGTGGGGCAACTTATGCCGTGTCCCTGCGGGTAAAAGTTCGTCTGATTATTTATGAGAAAGAGTCAACAGCGAAAGTCATCAAGGATATCAAGGAACAGGAAGTCTACATGGGTGAAATTCCCCTGATGACTGACAGCGGTACTTTCGTAATCAATGGCACAGAGCGTGTGGTGGTTTCTCAGTTACACCGTTCGCCGGGCGTGTTCTTTGACCATGACCGCGGCAAGACTCACAGCTCCGGTAAGCTCCTGTATTCAGCCAGGATCATTCCTTACCGTGGCTCCTGGTTGGACGTAGAGTTCGACCCAAAAGATATGGTGTATGTGCGTATTGACCGCCGCCGTAAACTGCCTGCCTCAATCCTGTTGCGTGCACTTGAATACAGCACACAGGATATCCTGGAAATGTTCTATGAAAACAATACCTATTTCATAGACAAGGATGGCAATTTCTCAGTCAAGCTGGTTCCTTCACGACTGCGTGGAGCTGTTCTTAATTTTGAGATCAAGAACAAGCGAACTGTCATTGTTCCATCCGGTGCAAGGATTACAGCGCGTCATATTCGCGAGTTGGAAAAAGCCAAGCTGGTCCAGCTTGATGTTCCAACTGAATTCGTGCTCGGTGATGCCCTGGCCAAGGATATTATCGACACAGAAAGTGGTGAGGTGCTTTTCCCGTGTAACGCTGAAATCACAGAAGAGGTCATTGAAGGTCTCGTCAGTGCAGGCGTTACTGAATTTGAAACGATTTACACCAATGAACTGGATTGTGGTCCATTCATTTCCGATACCTTGCGTATCGACCCGACAACCAATCGCCTTGAGGCACTGGTTGAGATCTACCGCATGATGCGTCCGGGTGAGCCGCCAACAAAAGAGTCGGCCGAGAACCTGTTCTCAAACCTGTTTTTCTCACCTGAAAGATACGATCTTTCTGCTGTAGGCCGGATGAAATTCAACCGTCGCCTGGGTCGTCCAGACTCTGAAGGTGATGGTGTGCTCAGCAAGGAAGATATCGTTGATGTGATCAAGACTCTTGTGGGTATCCGCAACGGTTTTGGCACTGTCGATGATATTGACCATCTGGGTAATCGTCGTATCCGTAGTGTGGGTGAAATGGCAGAGAATCAGTTCCGCGTTGGCCTGGTTCGTGTTGAGCGTGCTGTGAAAGAGCGTCTTTCAATGGCTGACAGTGAAGGTCTCATGCCCCAGGATATGATCAATGCCAAACCTGTAGCTGCTGCGATCAAGGAATTCTTTGGCTCAAGCCAATTGTCCCAGTTCATGGATCAGAACAATCCGCTGTCAGAGGTCACACACAAACGCCGTATATCAGCGCTAGGGCCTGGTGGTCTTACTCGAGAGCGTGCCGGATTTGAGGTTCGCGACGTTCATCCAACTCACTATGGTCGAGTTTGTCCAATTGAGACTCCTGAAGGACCGAACATCGGTCTGATTAACTCGCTGGCGACTTATTCGCAAACCAATGAGTACGGTTTCCTTGAAAGCCCTGTCCGTAAAGTGACCAATGGAAAGGTAACTACTGACATCCATTATCTTTCTGCTATTGAAGAAAGCGGCTTTGTTATTGCGCAGGCCAGTGCCGAGCTTGATAAAAATGGCAAGTTCGTTGATGAACTGGTCAACGTTCGTCATAAGAATGAGTTCTCATTGATGCCTTCCGATCAGGTTGACTATATGGATGTCAGCCCGCAGCAGGTAGTATCAGTGGCAGCGTCATTGATTCCATTCCTTGAGCATGACGATGCTAACCGCGCGCTCATGGGATCAAACATGCAGCGTCAGGCCGTGCCTACATTGAAATCCGAAAAGCCGGTTGTCGGTACAGGAATGGAGCGCAATGTTGCTCATGACTCCGGTGTCTGTGTTGTTGCACGACGCGGTGGAGTAATCGACAGCGTTGATGCAGCCCGCATCATTCTTCGAGTTAATGATGAAGAGACAGAAACCGGTGAAGCAGGTGTGGATATCTACAACCTCATCAAGTACACCCGTTCAAACCAGAATACCTGTATCAGTCAGCGTCCGCTGGTGAAAGAAGGTGACCAGGTAAGCTCTGGTGACATCCTTGCTGATGGTCCTTCCATTGATACTGGTGAGCTGGCACTGGGTCAGAACATGCGAATCGCATTCATGCCCTGGAACGGTTACAACTTCGAGGATTCGATCCTTATTTCGGAGCGTGTTGTTAAGGAAGACAGGTTTACCTCTATTCATATCCAGGAGCTGACCTGTATTGCCCGTGATACCAAACTGGGATCTGAAGAAATTACTGCTGATATCCCGAATGTCGGTGAGACAGCCCTGGGTCGCCTTGATGAATCCGGTATTGTACATATTGGTGCCGAAGTTGACGCCGGCGATATTCTGGTTGGCAAGGTAACACCGAAAGGTGAAACACAGCTGACTCCGGAAGAAAAACTGTTGCGCGCCATCTTTGGTGAGAAAGCATCGGATGTTAAAGATACTTCATTGCGAGTACCCAGCAGTGTGAAAGGTACTGTAATCGATGTGCAGGTCTTTACCCGTGACGGCCTTGAAAAGGACCAGCGTGCACTGGAAATTGAAGAGCAGCAGTTGTCCAAGGTTCGCAAAGATATCGAGGACGAATTCCGTATTGTTGAGGAAGCCACTTTCCAGCGTCTGCGCAAATCCCTCCTGGGTAAAACAGTCGCCGGTGGTCCCAAGTTGAAGAAGGGAGATCGCCTTACTGCAGATTACCTGGATGCACTGGATCACGATGACTGGTTCAAGCTGCGCCTTGTGGATGACGGCATGAGCGAAGCTCTTGAGAAAGCCGCTGCGCAACTCAAGGAACGCCGCATTGAGTTGGATGAGCGATATGAAGATAAGAAGCGCAAACTGACACAGGGTGACAACCTTGCGCCGGGTGTGCTGAAAATCGTCAAGGTTTACCTGGCAATCAAACGTCGTATTCAGCCTGGTGATAAGATGGCCGGACGTCATGGTAACAAGGGTGTGATTTCCGTAATCATGCCAGTCGAGGACATGCCTTACGATGAAAAGGGCAATCCAGTAGATATTGTCCTGAACCCTCTTGGTGTGCCTTCCCGTATGAACGTGGGCCAGATACTTGAAACTCACCTGGGTGCTGCATCCAAAGGCCTGGGCGAGAAAATCAATGCCATGATTCAGCAGGAACAGAAAGTAGCGGATATTCGCAAGTTCCTTGATCAGATCTATAACGGCATTGGTGAATCACGTCGTTCTGAAGACCTGAAATCTCTGAGTGATGAAGACATCATGGAGCTGGCTCAGAACCTCACAGACGGTGTGCCAATGGCAACGCCAGTGTTTGATGGGGCTAGCGAAGTTGAAATCAAGGAAATGTTGAAGCTGGCTGACATGAGTGATGACGGCCAGGTGACTCTCTTTGATGGACGTACAGGAAACAAATTCGACCGTAAGGTCACAGTCGGCATCATGTATATGCTCAAGCTCAACCACCTGGTTGATGACAAGATGCATGCACGCTCAACTGGTTCCTACAGCCTGGTTACCCAGCAGCCTCTGGGTGGTAAAGCCCAGTTTGGTGGTCAGCGCTTCGGGGAAATGGAAGTGTGGGCACTGGAAGCTTACGGTGCAGCCTATACATTGCAGGAAATGCTTACAGTGAAATCTGACGATGTAAACGGCCGAACCAAGATGTACAAAAATATTGTAGATGGTGATGACCATATGGAAGCCGGAATGCCTGAATCCTTTAACGTACTGGTTAAAGAAATTCGCTCTCTGGGTATCGATATGGAGCTGGAAGTCGAAAACTAACGAAGTGGGGTCAGAGTAAGACTCTGACCCCGTAACGGATAAAACTGTAATCGACTTAATCCACAGGATTTATCAGCTCAATTGAGCTGGAGGAAAAGACAACATGAAAGACCTCTTAGGTTTATTGAAGTCACAAACACAGATTGAAGACTTTGATTCGATCCGTATTGGATTGGCATCACCACAATTGATTCGTTCCTGGTCGTTCGGGGAAGTGAAGAAGCCCGAGACCATCAACTACCGTACCTTTAAACCGGAGCGGGACGGACTGTTCTGCGCCAAGATTTTTGGACCGGTAAAAGACTATGAATGCCTGTGCGGCAAGTACAAGCGTCTTAAGCATCGCGGTGTAATCTGCGAAAAATGTGGCGTGGAAGTTGCCCTGAGCAAGGTCCGCCGTGAACGCATGGGCCATATTGAGCTGGCAAGCCCTGTTGCTCATATCTGGTTCCTGAAGTCACTGCCTTCCCGAATCGGTTTGCTGCTGGATATGACTCTCAGGGATATCGAGCGCGTACTTTATTTTGAATCCTTCGTGGTAACTGATCCCGGTATGACCACCCTGGAAAAGGGCCAGTTACTTTCTGATGAGCAGTACTACGAATCCCTGGAAGAGTTTGGCGATGATTTTGAAGCCAAGATGGGAGCGGAAGCTGTACAGGATTTGATGGCTGATATGGATGTGGAAGCGGAGGCCAATCGCCTGCGTGAAGAAATTCCCCAGACCAATTCAGAAACCAAACTGAAAAAATTATCCAAGCGACTGAAACTGCTTGATGGCTTTGTTAACTCCGGAAACAAACCTGAATGGATGGTGCTTAATGTGCTGCCTGTTCTGCCACCAGACCTGCGCCCTCTGGTACCACTGGATGGCGGTCGTTTTGCCACCTCTGACCTGAATGATCTGTATCGTCGTGTGATTAACAGGAACAACCGTCTGAAAAGGCTGCTGGACCTGAACGCACCGGACATCATCGTGCGCAATGAAAAACGTATGCTGCAGGAGTCAGTAGATGCGCTGCTGGATAACGGTCGTCGTGGCCGTGCTATTACCGGTTCCAACAAGCGCCCTCTGAAATCTCTTGCCGACATGATCAAGGGAAAACAGGGTCGTTTCCGCCAGAACCTGCTTGGTAAGCGTGTGGACTATTCCGGTCGTTCCGTGATCGTGGTAGGCCCGACATTGAAACTGCATCAGGCTGGTCTGCCAAAGAAAATGGCATTGGAGCTGTTCAAGCCATTCATCCTTGGCAAACTGATACTGCGTGGTGTAGCCACTACTATCAAAGCCGCCAAGAAAATGGTGGAAAAGGAAACAGCCGAAGTATGGGATATCCTGGCTGAAGTCATCCGCGAACACCCCATTCTCCTGAACCGTGCGCCAACACTTCACAGACTTGGTATCCAGGCATTTGAGCCGGTACTGATTGAAGGCAAGGCAATCCAGTTGCATCCGCTGGTATGTGCGGCTTACAACGCTGACTTTGACGGTGACCAGATGGCCGTTCACGTGCCTCTGACTCTTGAAGCCCAGTTGGAAGCGCGTTCATTGATGATGTCTACCAATAACATCCTGTCACCAGCCTCGGGTGAGCCAATTATCGTACCTTCGCAGGACGTTGTACTTGGTCTCTACTACATGACTCGTGAGCGTATCAACGCGGCGGGCGAAGGCATGGTCTTTGCTGATGTGGAAGAAGTGCTCAAGGCGTTTAATACCGGAACTGCGCATTTGCAGGCCCGAATCAAGGTGCGTCTGACAGAAGTCCTGTTTGATGAAGAAGGCGAAAAAACTGAAAACACCAGCATCGTAGATTCTACTGTTGGTCGTGTGCTGCTCTACAGCATCGTGCCAGATGGCCTGCCATTCAGCATGGTTAACCAGAAAATGGCAAAGAAGCAGATTTCTCACATCATCAACATGTGTTATCGCAACGTTGGTCTGAAAGAGACTGTTATTTTTGCTGACCAGCTCATGTATATGGGTTATCGCTACTCAACATGGTCAGGTTCTTCCATTGGTGTGAACGACTTTGTCATTCCTGATGAGAAAGCAACGCTGATTGGTGAAGCTGAATCTGAAGTGGCAGATATTGAATCACAGTTTGCCTCGGGTCTGGTTACCCAGGGTGAGAAGTACAACAAGGTGATTGATATCTGGTCCCGCGCCAACGATCAGGTGGCTAAGTCCATGATGGATGGACTGTCATCAGAAACGGTCAAGAACCGTGAAGGCGATGATGAAGAGCAAGAATCATTCAACTCTGTTTATGTTTACTCCGACTCAGGTGCCAGGGGCTCCCCCGCACAGATTCGTCAGCTTGCCGGTATGCGCGGTTTGATGGCCAAGCCAGACGGCTCAATCATTGAAACACCGATTACAGCGAACTTCCGTGAAGGTCTGAACGTACTTCAGTACTTCATCTCCACTCACGGTGCGCGTAAAGGTCTGGCCGATACAGCATTGAAAACTGCGAACTCCGGTTACCTCACCCGTCGCCTGGTGGATATCAGCCAGGACCTTGTTATCAAGGAACTCGATTGTGGAACTGAAAACGGATTGAATGCCTCACCTGTTATTGAAGGCGGCGACATCATTGCGCCATTGGGTGAGCTGGTACTGGGACGTGTTCTGGCCAGGGATGCTGTGGACAATGAAGGCGTCACTGTTATTGAAGCTGGCATTATGATCGACGAGAAACTCGTTGATGTGCTGGAAACAGCTGGTGTGGATGAGGTTATCGTTCGCTCTCCAATTACCTGTCAGGCTGAATACGGTATTTGCCGCAAGTGTTACGGCCGTGACCTGGCTCGTGGCCACCTGGCCAACATTGGTGAGGCTGTAGGTGTTGTTGCTGCCCAGTCCATTGGTGAGCCCGGTACCCAGCTGACCATGCGTACTTTCCATATTGGTGGTGCTGCTTCACGTGCGACTGCTGCAGATAATGTCCAGGTTAAAAACGACGGTACCATTCACCTGCATAACATGAAGACTGTTGAAAGGACCAGTGGTGACCTGGTGGTTGTCAGCCGTTCCGGTGAGTTGATTGTCAATGACACCAACGGCCGTGAAAAAGAACGCTATAAACTGCCGTATGGTGCTGTTGTTCGCGGTGCTGACAATTCTGAAGTTAATGCCGGTGATATTGTCGCTACCTGGGATCCCCATACTCACCCCATCGTGGTTGAAGTGGCAGGTAAAGTTCGATTCGAATCCATGGAAGAGGGCTTGAGCGTCAAGCGTCAGACAGATGAAATCACTGGTTTGACCAATATCACTGTGATGGATGCTGCCGAAAGACCTTCGGGCGGCAAGGACTCACGTCCAGCCATCACCCTGCTTGATAGCAAAGGCAAGGAACTGACTTTGCCTGGTACCAATGTGCCAGCGCACTACTTCCTTCCGGCCAAAGCCATTATTGGTGTCGAAGATGGTGGGCAGGTAAATATTGGTGATGTGATTGCCCGTATTCCCCAGGAAGGTTCCAAGACCCGTGATATCACAGGGGGTCTGCCACGTGTTGCTGACCTGTTCGAAGCACGTAAACCAAAAGAGCCCGCAATCCTGGCTGAAATTTCCGGAACGGTTAGTTTTGGTAAGGAAACCAAGGGTAAACGCCGCCTGGTCATTACTCCGGCTGATGGTGTAAATCCCATAGATGGCAGCTCTCATTACGAAGTTCTGATTCCGAAGTGGCGTCAGATGACAGTGTTTGAAGGTGAATATATCGAGAAGGGTGAAATCGTTTCTGACGGGCCACCCAATCCACACGATATCCTGCGCCTGAAAGGTGTTGAGGCTCTTGCTCATTACATCGTTAACGAAGTTCAGGAAGTTTACCGTCTGCAGGGTGTACGTATTAATGACAAGCATATTGAAGTCATTGTGCGTCAGATGCTGCGTAAGGCTGAAATTGTCCAGATGGGTGACTCGAGCTTTATTAAAGGTGAGCAGGTGGAATATATCCGCGTGGTGAAAGAAAACGAGCGCCTGGTTGAAGAAGGCAAGGAACCAGCCAAGTTCGAGCGTATCCTGCTGGGTATTACCAAGGCATCTCTGGCTACAGAATCCTTTATTTCTGCGGCTTCCTTCCAGGAAACCACTCGCGTACTCACGGAAGCAGCCGTAACCGGCAAGCGTGATTACCTGCAGGGTCTCAAGGAGAACGTGGTTGTTGGCCGTCTGATTCCTGCCGGAACCGGATTGACCTACCACGAGACCAGGAAGCGCCAGGCTGAAGCCAAGCTGGCAGAAGATGAAGGACCTTCAGCATTTGAAGTGGAGGCTGCCCTCAGTGAGGCACTGATGGAATCCGAAGCCGAGGCGGCTGAAAAGCCTTCACAGGAAGAGGAATAACGGCTACAAGCCGCAAGCCACAAGCTTTTTTACACTTGTGGCTTGAAGCTGGAGGCGAGTGACTGTAGAATCGCGCCTCTTTTTAATTAACGCAGTAATAGAGTACTGGAGCAATAAATGGCGACTGTTAACCAGCTGGTTCGCAAGCCCAGAAAAAGCAAGATAGAAAAGAGTGACGTACCTGCCCTACAGGGCTGTCCACAGCGTCGTGGCGTATGCACTCGTGTTTATACCACTACTCCGAAGAAGCCGAACTCTGCCCTTCGTAAGGTTTGCCGTGTGCGCCTGACCAATGGCTATGAGGTAACTTCCTATATTGGTGGTGAAGGCCATAACCTGCAGGAACACTCCGTGATCCTGATCAGGGGTGGCAGGGTGAAAGACCTTCCTGGTGTGCGTTACCACACGGTCCGCGGTAGCCTGGATACTTCCGGTGTTGCAGACAGGAAACAGGGTCGCTCCAAATACGGTACTAAACGACCTAAATAACACTTTTTTGAGATTAAAAAATCACACTCAAAGACGTTAAAAAAATTACATTCAATCAATTCCAGTAAGGCCGGGTCCAGCAAAAGCTTTATCCCGGGCAGACCTGAAGAGAGGAAAATATGCCAAGAAGACGCGTTGTAGCAAAACGGGAAGTCCTTCCCGATCCCAAGTTTGGAAACAAGACACTTGCCAAGTTCATGAACCATGTCATGGTTGATGGCAAGAAATCCGTCGCTGAAAAAATCGTATATGGTGCCCTTGATACGGTCGCTGAAAAATCCGGAAAAGATCCCCTCGAAACCTTTGAGTCTGCACTTGAAAATATTGCACCTCTGGTCGAGGTTAAATCCCGCCGTGTTGGTGGTGCCACCTACCAGGTCCCTGTTGAGGTTCGTCCTGACCGTCGCAACGCACTCGCCATGCGCTGGCTTGTTGAGCACTCGCGTGCCCGCGGTGAAAAATCCATGTCCCTGAGACTTGCTGGTGAAATTGTTGACGCCGCTGAAGGCAGGGGTAGTGCGGTCAAGAAACGTGAAGACGTACACCGCATGGCCGAAGCTAACCGGGCATTCTCACACTATCGCTTCTAAAAGCGTTTCTGAAAAAGCTGTTTACACGGATCTTTTGAGGATATCGTAGTGGCCAGACAAACTCCTATTAACCGATATCGCAATATTGGTATCTGTGCGCACGTGGATGCTGGCAAAACCACGACAACAGAAAGGGTTCTGTTTTACACAGGTATATCCCACAAAATCGGTGAGGTGCATGACGGCGCTGCCGTGATGGACTGGATGGAACAGGAGCAGGAGCGCGGAATTACCATTACCTCTGCTGCTACTACCTGTTTCTGGAATGGCATGGACAGCCAGTTCGAAGACCACCGCATCAATATTATTGATACACCTGGACACGTTGACTTCACTATCGAGGTTGAGCGCTCCCTGCGTGTACTGGATGGCGCCGTAGTAGTGCTTTGTGCCAGTTCCGGTGTGCAGCCCCAGACAGAAACAGTATGGCGTCAGGCCAACCGCTACGAAGTTCCTCGCATGGTGTTCGTGAACAAGATGGACCGTGCCGGTGCTGATTTCCTGAAAGTTGTTCAGCAGATGAAGGAGCGCCTGGGCGCAAACCCTGTTCCAATCCAGTTGGCTATCGGCGCTGAAGATGAATTCAAAGGTGTCATCGATCTCATCAAGATGAAACAGATCATCTGGAGTGAGGACGATATGGGAACCACTTTCGAGTATGTCGACATTCCTGACGAGATGATGGCGGAATGTGAGCAATGGCGTTCAGAGCTGGTTGAAAGTGCCGCTGAAGCCAATGAAGAATTGATGAATAAATACCTTGAGGGAGAATCACTCTCAGAGGAAGAAATTAAAACCGGTTTGCGCGAAAGAACTCTGGCCAACGAAATTGTCCCGACCCTTTGCGGCTCTGCTTTCAAGAACAAGGGGGTTCAGGCAGTTCTGGATGCGGTTATTGAATTTATGCCTTCCCCGACTGAAGTTAAAGCGATTGAAGGTGTGCTGGAAGACGGTGAAACTATTGAAGCCCGCGAAGCGGACGACAACGCTCCATTTGCGGCGCTGGCTTTTAAAATTGCTACTGACCCCTTTGTAGGCACCCTCACTTTCTTTCGGGTCTATTCGGGTAAGCTGAATTCCGGGGATACGATATACAACCCGCTTAAACACAATAAAGAACGTGTTGGTCGTATGGTGCAGATGCACTCCAATTCACGGGAAGAAATAAAGGAAGTTCTGGCCGGCGATATTGCTGCAGCTATTGGCCTGAAAGATGTCACGACCGGTGAAACACTGTGTGATCTCAATAAACAGATTACCCTTGAGAAAATGGATTTTCCCGAGCCGGTTATTTCGGTTGCTGTGGAACCCAGAACAAAGGCTGACCAGGAGAAAATGGGTATTGCCCTGGGTAAGCTTGCCCAGGAAGATCCTTCATTCCGGGTTGAAACCGACGAAGAGTCAGGCCAGACCATTATTTCCGGTATGGGTGAGCTCCACCTGGATGTACTTGTTGACCGGATGCGCCGTGAATTCAGCGTAGAGGCAAATATTGGTAAACCCCAGGTGGCTTACCGGGAAACGATTCGCAAAACGGTTGAAATTGAAGGCAAGCACGTCAAACAGTCCGGTGGCCGTGGTCAATATGGCCATGTCTGGCTTCGTCTTGAGCCATTGCCTGCCGATGCGGAATACGAGTTTGTGAATGACATCGTGGGTGGCGCTGTGCCCCGCGAATATATTCCTGCTGTAGATAAGGGTGTCCAGGAACAAATGAAGAATGGCTGCCTGGCGGGTTATCCACTGCTGGCTATGAAGGTAACCCTTTATGATGGGTCATTTCATGATGTGGACTCCAGTGAAATGGCGTTCAAGATTGCCGGTTCCCAGGCCTTGAGAGAAGGGGCCCTGAAAGCCGATGCGGCGCTCCTTGAGCCCATTATGCAGGTTGAAGTTGTCACACCCGAAGAATACATGGGTGATGTCATGGGTGACCTGAACCGCAGACGTGGCATTGTTCAGGGCATGGAAGACACTGCCTCAGGCAAGGTCATCAACGCCGAGGTCCCATTGGCTGAAATGTTCGGTTATTCCACCGATCTGCGCTCGGCAACACAGGGTCGTGCCACGTATACCATGGAGTTCACCAAGTATGCTGAAGTCCCTGCAGCGGTGGCCAGCGGCATTATCGAAAAAGGGTCTGCTGCATAGACAGGGGTACAAGCCTGGAAGTCTGTCCTGAATCGTAAAAAAGAGGTGATTTTGGCCCTCTTTTTTTATTAAAAAAACCCTTCAAAAGCCTTGACTATAGCGGGTTTCACCCGTAATATTTGCGCTCTTTTTTCGCGGTGAAATTGAGATATCTCGGTTTCACCGCTTTTACGATTGTGAACAGAAATAGCATGCATTAGACATGTTTTTGATTTTTCAGCCGTAATTTAAAAATCGTTCTTTAATAACTTATTGATGTGGAGTAGTTGGTCGCATGCAGAACCAGCGTATCAGAATTCGTCTAAAAGCCTTTGATCACCGCCTGATTGATCAGTCAACTCAGGAGCTGGTTAACACCGCCAAGCGTACAGGTGCCTATGTAAAGGGACCTATCCCTCTGCCAACCAGGAAGGAGCGCTACACGGTACTGGTTTCTCCCCACGTCAATAAGGATGCTCGTGATCAGTACGAAATCCGTACTCACAAGCGTTTGTTGGATATTGTCGAGCCCACCGAGAAGTTTGTGGAAGCATTGATGCAGTTGAATCTGGCTGCCGGTGTGGAAGTGCAGATCAGTCTGGGCAAGAGTGAAGCAGCGTAAGCGGTTTCATAAAAATAACTTTAAAAACAACTGTTTATAGAGTTATCAGCAGTAAGCAAGATTACAAGAATTAGTACTAGCAAGAAGTGTCTGCAGCCAAACCTGCTGGCACTATAAATACATAAACAAGCTGTCCTGGCCCACCGGGTTAGGTTCAGCAAACAGAACATGGTGTAACGCGAAAGCGGCCATAGTGGGTTAAAGCCCCTTACACGATGAGGTTTTAAAATGTCGATTGGCTTAGTCGGTCGAAAAAGCGGTATGACCCGCATTTTCACCGAATCCGGGTCTTCTGTACCCGTTACAGTGGTAGAAGTTTTGCCAAACAAGGTAACCCAGGTGAAAACCGTCGAAAGTGACGGTTATTGCGCTGTGCAGGTTACAACTGGCGCCGTGAAAAGCTCTCACCTGAGCAAATCCGAGGCAGGTCTTTTTGCAAAGTCAGGAATCGAGGCAGGCCGTGGTCTATGGGAATTCCGTGCTGAGGCAGATGACTTGGTTGTCGGTGATGGTGAGGAAAGCAAGGAAGTAGCGCCTGGTATTGAATTCACCGTTGAGTCCTTCACTGAAGGTCAGTTCGTGGATGTGACCGGCACTTCAAAAGGTAAAGGCTTCCAGGGTGTTATCAAGCGCCATAATTTCCGCATGCAGGATGCCACGCACGGCAACTCTCTATCTCACCGTGCACCGGGTTCAATTGGCCAGTGTCAGACACCGGGCCGAGTCTGGAAAGGCAAGAAAATGGCAGGCCAGATGGGCAATGAAAAAGTGACCACACAGGGCCTTCAAGTAGTAAAGATCGACAGCGAAAACAACCTGATCCTCATCAAGGGCGCTGTTCCAGGAGCCACCGGAGCAGACGTCATTATCTCACCAACCGTTAAAATCAAATCGTCTTCTGAGGGGTAAGCAATGGACTTGAATATTGCAGTGCCTGGCAAGAAGGCATCAAAAACAGTTTCAGTTTCCGACGACACATTCGGTAAGGAATTCAACGAAAGCCTGGTTCATCAGGTCGTTGTCACTTACATGGCTGGTGCGCGTCAGGGTACCGTAAAACAGAAAACACGATCTGAAGTCAGTGGCGGCGGTAAGAAGCCATGGCGTCAGAAAGGCACTGGTCGCGCCCGTGCCGGTACTACACGTGGACCAATCTGGCGTTCTGGTGGTGTTACCTTTGCTGCAAGGCCACAGGATCACTCCAAGAAAATTAACAAGAAAATGTATCGTGGCGCACTGCGTTGCATCCTTTCTGAACTGGTTCGCCAGGACCGACTCCTCGTCGTAGATGATTTCAAAATCGAGTCGCATAAAACCAAGGGACTCGTTGCCAAACTTTCCGAACTTGAACTGCAGAACGTACTGATCGTAAGCGATGAAGTTGATCAGAACCTGTTTCTTGCTGCTCGTAACCTGCACAAGGTTGATGTTCTGGAAGCTGCTGGTGTAGATCCGGTAAGCCTGATTGGATTTGAGAAAGTCCTGATCACTGTACCGGCACTGAAAAAAGTAGAGGGGATGCTGGCATGAATCAGGAAAGAATGTTGACCATCGTGCTGGGCCCGCATATCTCTGAGAAGAGTTCCATTATCTCTGAAGAGAATAACCAGGTGACTTTCAAGGTGGCCAGGGATGCTACCAAGCCTGAAATCAAGGAAGCCGTTGAAGGCCTGTTCAATGTAGAAGTTAAAGATGTTCAGGTGCTCAATGTAAAAGGCAAGAGAAAGCGTTCAGCCCGAGGTATTTATCGTACACGCCCAAGCTGGAAAAAAGCCTATATCCGCCTGGAACAGGGTCATGAAATTGACTTTGTTGAATTGGGTTAAGTGAGGAGAGTAGAAGATGCCAGTAGTTAAATCCAAACCTACCTCACCAGGACGCCGTTTTGTCGTCAAGGTAGTGAATCCTGATCTGCATAAGGGTGCGCCTTATGCACCGTTGACCGAAGCCAAGTCAAAAAATGGTGGACGTAACAATGCCGGTCGTATTACACGCAGGCACTGTGGCGGTGGACACAAACAGAAATATCGCGTTATCGATTTCAAGCGTAACAAGGACAATATTCCGGCCACTGTAGAACGGCTCGAATATGATCCAAACCGCAGTGCCTATATCGCACTGCTGAAATACGCCGATGGCGAGCGTCGCTACATTATTGCACCTGCAAAAGTACAGAAGGGTGACGAAGTGATTTCCGGTGAAAACACACCGATGAAACCAGGCAACTGCCTGCCATTGCGCAATATCCCGATGGGTAGCACCGTGCATTGCATTGAAATGAAGCCAGGCAAGGGAGCCCAGATGGCTCGTTCTGCCGGCACATCAGTGCAGCTGGTTGCCAGGGAAGGTCAATATGCCACTTTACGTCTGCGTTCAGGCGAGATGCGCAAGGTACTTTCGGATTGTCGTGCTGTGTTGGGTGAAGTATCCAACAGCGAGCACAGCCTGCGCTCACTGGGTAAAGCCGGTGCAGCACGCTGGCGCGGTGTTCGTCCGACTGTTCGTGGTGTTGCCATGAACCCGGTTGATCACCCTCATGGTGGTGGTGAAGGCCGTACTTCCGGTGGTCGTCATCCGGTATCACCCTGGGGTACTCCAACCAAGGGCTATAAGACTCGTACAAACAAACGTACTGATAACCTGATTGTTCGCCGTCGTCGTTCAAGCAGGTAATACGGGTTTAAAAAGATAAAGTTTTAGAGGAATTAAACAGTGCCAAGATCATTAAATAAAGGACCCTTTATTGACCTTCACCTGCTGAAGAAAGTGCAGGCTGCTCAGGAAAAAAATGACAGAAGGCCAATTAAGACCTGGTCCAGGCGTTCCATGGTTTCACCGGAGATGCTCGGTCTGACAATAGCTGTTCACAACGGTCGTCAGCACGTTCCGGTTCTGATTTCAGAGGACATGGTCGGGCACAAGCTTGGAGAATTTGTTGTCACTCGTACTTATCGCGGTCACTCCGCTGATAAAAAAGCCAAGTAAAGGCTTGAGAGACAGGATACAGAGGAAAGCATGATGGAAGTTTCAGCAAAACTAAGTACAGCCAGGTTGTCAGCTCAAAAGGCCAGGCTGGTTGCTGACCAGATTCGCGGTAAAGGCGTGGAAGAGGCTCTTGAGCTTCTGACTTACAGCCCGAAGAAGGGTGCGGCTATTATCAAGAAGGTACTTAATTCAGCAATCGCCAACGCAGAGCATAACGAAGGCGTTGATATTGATGAGCTGAAGGTGTCCACCATTTTTGTGGATGAGGCGATGACGTTGAAGAGATTAATGCCACGCGCCAAGGGTAGAGCAGATCGTATATTGAAACGCTCTTGTCACATAACAGTTAAAGTCGCTGACGATAGTTAAGCAGTCAACGGAATAAAGAGGAAAGTATGGGACAGAAAGTACACCCAACTGGTATTCGACTAGGTATTGTTAAAAAGCATACCTCTGTCTGGTATGCGGGCGGCAAAGATTACGCCAGGTATTTACTCGAAGATATGGAAGTGCGTGATCTGGTCAAGAAGAAGCTGGCCTCAGCTTCGGTATCACGCGTTGAAATCGAGCGTCCAGCACAGACTGCGAAAGTGACTGTTTATACCGCTCGTCCAGGAATTGTTATTGGTAAGAAGGGTGAAGATGTTGAAAAACTGCGCGCCCAGCTTACTGAAAAAATGGGTGTGCCAGTGCACATCAATATTGAAGAGATTCGCAAGCCTGATCTGGATGCACAGCTTGTCGCAGACAGCATTGCCCAGCAGCTTGAGCGTCGTGTCATGTTCCGACGTGCGATGAAGCGTGCCATGCAGAATGCCATGCGCCAGGGTGCTCAGGGTGTGAAAGTGCAGGTTAGTGGTCGTCTCGGCGGTGCAGAAATTGCCCGTAGTGAGCGTTATCACGAAGGTCGTGTGCCTTTGCATACTTTAAGGGCTGACATCGATTATGCCACCAGCGAAGCGCTGACTACTTACGGCATCATTGGTGTGAAAGTCTGGATCTTCAAAGGTGAGATTTTTAACACTGAAGAAGCTCTTTCTGTTGAACCGGCAAAAAATTCATAAGCGACTAAAGAAGATAGTAAAGGTAGTTCAGGATGTTACAACCAAAACGTACCAAGTTTCGCAAGCAGCAGAAAGGCCGTAATCGTGGTCTTGCCCATCGTGGCAGCAGCATCAGTTTTGGCGATTATGGTTTGAAGGCTCTGGGCCGTGGCAGGTTGACTGCACGCCAGATCGAGGCAGCTCGTCGTGCCCTGACCCGTCATGTAAAACGTGGTGGAAAGATCTGGATACGTGTTTTTCCTGACAAACCAATTACCCAGAAACCTCTTGAGGTTCGTCAGGGTAAAGGTAAGGGTAGTGTTGAATACTGGGTAGCCCAGATTCAGCCGGGCAAAGTGCTTTTTGAAATTGAAGGTGTCACTGAAGAGCTGGCTGAAGAAGCATTTGCACTTGCAGCAGCAAAACTGCCTTTCCGTACCAAGTTTGAGAAAAGGGTGGTGATGTAATGGCCAAGTATGAAACCAGCGAATTAAGAGAAAAGTCCGTAGAAGAACTCACTGAAGTACTTCACGAGCTGCTGCGTGACCAGTTCAATCACAGAATGCAGAAAGCCACAGGCCAACTGGGTCAAACCCATCTGGTAGCGGCTGTACGCAAGGATATTGCCAGGGTTAAAACTCTGATCAATGAGAAACAGAGCGCCTAACAGGTATAGAGACAGGTTAATAGAAACATGACAGAAGCTGTAGAAAAGGCTGAAGCCACAGAGGAAAAAGTTGTCCGTACTGCAACCGGCAGGGTTGTCAGCAACAAGATGGACAAGTCCATCACTGTGCTGGTGCAAAGGCGTGTAAAACACCCTGTGTATGGCAAGTACTTGACCAAGTCCTCCAAGTTGCATGCGCATGATGAAAGCAACGAGTGCCAGGAAGGGGATACTGTGACTATTAAAGAAGTTCGTCCTATTTCCAAGACCAAGAGCTGGGCACTGGTTTCTGTCGACGAAAAGGCAACACAAGTTTAAGACTGCTGAAAAGCAGCAAGTAGAGATACAGATCAGGGCATAAGGCCGGAGAAGTAAGATGATTCAAGTTCAGTCCTATTTGGATGTGGCAGATAACAGCGGAGCCAGGAAAGTGATGTGCATCAAGGTACTTGGTGGTTCACATCGCCGTTATGCCCGGGTTGGTGACGTGATCAAGGTGACCGTTAAGGAAGCAATTCCACGCGGCAAGGTTAAAAAAGGCCAGGTGCTGAGTGCACTGGTTGTTCGCACCAAGAGTGGTGTTCGTCGTCAGGATGGTTCATTGATCAAGTTTGATGACAATGCAGCAATTTTGCTGAATGCGCAGGAAGCACCAATTGGTACTCGTGTTTTCGGACCGGTTACCCGTGAACTGCGTAATGAAAAATTTATGAAAATTATTTCCCTGGCACCAGAAGTACTGTAAGCGTACTACGGAAATCCAGGACAGGTATTAGAGACAGCGACGATGCAAAAACTGAAACGTGATGATGAAGTCATAGTGATTGCCGGCAAGGACAAGGGCAAGCGCGGCAAGATTACGCGCCTGCTGAATAATGACCGTTTGCTTGTATCAGGCATCAACATGATTAAACGCCACACCAAGCCAAACCCGAACATGGGTCGCCAGGGTGGCATTGTTGAAAAAGAAGCTGCTATCCAGATTTCAAACGTGGCTATTTTTAATCCGAATACTGAAAAAGCTGATCGTGTTGGTATTAGCGTGGATGGGGACGGAAACAAGGTTCGTGTCTTCAAATCCGATAACTCGACAATTGATTAATTAAAGCTGTTCATTAAAGACATAGATATAAATAGCAGACAGACAAAAGAGAAAGATCATGGCGCGCTTAAGTGACGTTTACAAAAATGAAGTGTTTCAGGAACTGAATAAGCAGTTTTCCTATAAGAATCCCATGGAAGTTCCAAAAATTACCAAAGTGGTTCTGAATATAGGTAGTGGTGAGTTCGGTGACAAGAAGGTCCTGGAAAATGCCATGAATGACCTGGCTCAAATCAGCGGTCAGAAGCCAATTGTTACCCTGGCACGCAAGTCTATTGCGGGATTCAAGGTACGTGAAGGCTGGCCTGTAGGTACTAAAGTGACCCTGCGTGGTGAACGTATGTATGAGTTCCTTGATCGCCTCGTATCAATCGCGATCCCGCGTATTCGTGACTTCCGTGGCCTGAGCCCGAAAGCATTTGATGGACGTGGCAACTATGCCATGGGGGTAAATGAGCAGATCATTTTCCCTGAAATTGATTACGACAAGATAGATACCCTGCGTGGTCTTGATATCACTATCACTACTACTGCTAAAACTGATGACGAAGGCAGGGCACTGCTTCGTGCAATGAATTTTCCATTCCGAGGTGAGAGTGGACAGGCAGCAAGCGCCTGATACTGAATTTTAAGAAAGCTGGAAAGCTAGAAAGCTAAAAAGCTAAAGAGAGCATAGATACATGGCTAAAGCGTCAATGATTGCAAGAGAGAACAAGCGCAGCAAACTGGTTGTTAAGCATGCGGAAAAACGTGCTGCGTTGAAGGCTATCATCAAAAACCCAACCTCCTCTGATGAGGAAAAGTGGGATGCACAGGTCAAGCTGCAGAAGCTGCCCCGTGATGCCAGCCCGGTTCGTCAGCGCAATCGCTGCCAGGTCACTGGTCGTCCACATGGTGTATTCCGCAAGTTCGGTCTTTGCCGTAACAAGCTCAGGGAACACGCTATGAAAGGTGATATTCCCGGATTGACCAAGGCAAGCTGGTAAGCCAGTAATAAGCCAGTAAATAGAAGAGACAAGAGACAAGAATATGAGCATGTCAGACCCCATTGCAGATTTATTGACACGTATCCGGAACGCACAAATGGCTGGCCTTCCCGAGGTTGCCTGTCCGTCTTCCAAGATCAAGCAGTCAATTCTTGATGTATTAAAGCAGGAAGGCTACATCAATGGCTGGAGTGTCAATGATGACCTGGTAAAACCACAGCTGACGATTGATCTGAAATATTTCAATGGCAAGCCGGTAATTGAAGATCTCAAGCGTGGCAGTCGCCCTGGTTTACGTCTGTATTCTGGCAAGAATGAATTGCCGGAAGTAGAAGCAGGTCTGGGTATCTGCGTTGTAAGCACCAACAAGGGTGTAATGACTGACAAGGCTGCAAAAGCAGCTGGTGTTGGCGGTGAAGTTCTCTGCACCGTATTTTAATTGGTAATAGAACATAGAAGAGCAGGATTATGTCCAGAATAGCAAATGCCCCAGTAGAACTACCAAGCGGTGTACAGGTAAACATTGCTGATGGTCTTGTGTCTGTGAAAGGCAGTAACGGTTCACTTGAACTGCAGCTTCACGAATTAGTAGATATTGTCAGCGAAGACAATATTCTCAAACTGTCTGCCAAGAAACAGAGCAAGGCAGCCGTTGCAATGACAGGCACTTTCCGTTCCCTGATCAACAACATGGTCACTGGTGTCAGTGATGGGTTTGAAAAGAAGCTGGAGCTGCAAGGTGTTGGTTACAGGGCCAATGCACAGGGCAAAAAACTTAACCTGGTGCTGGGTTTTTCACACCCTATTGATTACATGCTTCCAGAAGGCATCACGGTTGAAACACCGAGCCAGACAGAAATTGTTATCAAGGGTGCCGACAAGCAACTGGTTGGACAGGTTGCTGCTGAAATCAGGAAGTTCAGGCCACCAGAACCCTACAAGGGCAAGGGTGTCCGTTACGCTGATGAACGTGTGTTCAGGAAAGAAGCGAAGAAGAAATAATTGTTAGAGATAAGACTCAAGAGGCTATAGACAAGGTTATGAACGAGAAGAAGAAATCGCGACTGAGACGTGCAAAAAGGGCGCGTGCCAAGATCAGCGAATTGCGGGTTAATCGCCTTTGCATCTTCAGAAGCCCAAGGCATATCTATGCCCAGGTTATTTCACCTGATCATCAGGTGCTTGCTTCTGCCTCTTCGCTGGGTGAAAAGAAAACAGGCAATGTTGATTCTGCAACCCAGGTTGGCAAATCAATTGCTGAAAAGGCTAAAGCAGCTGGCGTTACTAACGTGGCATTTGATCGCAGTGGCTACCAGTATCACGGTCGTGTAAAAGCACTCGCTGATGCGGCTCGTGAAAATGGATTGGAATTCTAAGTAAACGGTTTAGAAAATGGCATTTAAAAACGAACAGAACAAGAACGAAGAAGGCCTTCAGGAAAAGTTGATCCAGGTTAACCGTGTGGCCAAGGTGGTCAAGGGTGGCCGTATTTTTGGTTTCACAGCCCTGACTGCCGTGGGTGATGGTAATGGCCGTGTTGGTTTTGGTCGTGGCAAGGCGCGTGAAGTGCCTCTGGCGATCCAGAAAGCCATGGAGTCTGCCCGACGCAACATGATTAGCGTCAACCTGGATGGCGATACTCTGCAGTACCCAATCAAGGCCAGGCATGGTGCATCCAAGGTGTACATGCAGCCTGCTTCTGAAGGTACTGGTGTTATTGCCGGTGGCGCCATGCGTGCCATCCTGGAATTGGCTGGTGTTCATAACGTTCTGGCCAAATGTTACGGCTCTACCAACCCTGTAAACGTGGTAAGGGCGACATTCAAGGGTTTGCAGCACATGCGCTCCCCTGAGGAAATTGCAGCCAAGCGCGGCAAAACCGTTGAAGAGATTGTTGGCTAACAATTGTTTTTGAAACGCTTTAATAAATAAGCGCAAACAGAATAAAGAATAGAGAGCAGGACCATGGCGGACAAGAAAGTAAAAGTAACTCTGGTGAAAAGCCCGATAGGTGCTTTGAAAAATCACAAGGCTTGCGTGACTGGCCTTGGTTTAAGACGTATTCGTCACACTGTTGAAGTGGAAGACACTCCCTCTGTGCGCGGCATGATCAATAAAATCAGCCATCTCGTGGAAGTGGCAGAAGCGTAAGTGCCCTAAAGGCACTATAGGCTCTAAAGGCATATAGGTAGATAGAAATGCAATTAAATACATTGGCTCCAGTACCTGGTTCAGTCCAGGAGAAGAAACGCGTAGGACGCGGCATTGGCAGTGGCGTAGGCAAAACCTGTGGTCGTGGCCACAAGGGTCAGAAGTCACGCTCTGGCGGTAGAGTGCGTCCAGGTTTTGAAGGCGGTCAGATGCCATTGCAGAAGCGCGTACCAAAATTCGGTTTCTATTCCCGTATTGGTAGCACCACTGCAGAAGTACGCACATCAGAATTGGGCAAGGTTGAAGGTGAAGTGGTTAACCTGGAGACCCTGGAAAAAGCCAATATCATTGATCGCAATACCAAGCGTGTGAAAGTCATGCTTTCCGGTGATGTGACCAGGGCAGTGACACTTGAAGGTATTCGAGTGACAGCTGGTGCCAAGGCAGCGATTGAAGCTGCAGGTGGCAAAGTGGTTGAAGCAGAAGCGGTTGCGCCAAAAGCGAAGAAAGCCAAGGCGGCAAAACCGGCGGCAGAAGCAGCGCCTGAAGCTGAATCTGGCGATGAAAATAGCGAAGACTAATCGCTGATACTTTTATACGACTTAATTAGAGTTAAGAGAAAGAAACGATAATGGCAACACCCGGAATGAAACCAGGAAAAGGCGACGGGCTGGCTGAACTGAAAGCCAGGCTGTTCTTCGTCCTGTTTGCCATATTCGTTTACAGGATAGGCACTCATATTCCTGTTCCAGGGATTAATCCTGACCAGTTGCAGGCATTGTTTAACCAGAACCAGGGAACATTCCTGGGGCTGTTCAACATGTTTTCTGGTGGTGCCATTGAACGCATGAGTATTTTTGCCCTTGGCATCATGCCTTACATTACTGCCTCTATTATCATGCAGCTGCTGACAGCGACTACACCGTCACTTGAGCAGCTCAAGAAAGAAGGTGAGTCGGGTCGTCGCAAACTGAGCCAGTACACACGTTACGGTGCACTGCTGTTTGCTTCTATCCAGGCAGTTGCCATTACAACAGGTCTTTTGTCTCAACTGGCCTTTAACCCGAATTTCAGTTTTTACTTTACCGCCTTTGTTTCTCTTGTGACCGGTGCCATGTTCCTGATGTGGCTGGGTGAGCAGATTACAGAACGCGGAGTTGGCAACGGAATTTCATTACTTATTTTTGCCGGTATTGTGGCTGGTTTGCCAGCCGCCATCGGGCAGTCACTGGAGCAGGCGGCAGAAGGGCAGATTCAGCCTCTGGCGCTGTTTGTTGTTGCTGTCATAGCTGCTGTTGTAATCGGTGTCGTGGTCTTCGTTGAAAGAGCCCAGCGCCGGATTACTGTTAACTATGCCCCTCGCCAGCAAGGCAGAAAAATGTACCAGGGACAATCCAGTCACCTGCCGCTGAAAGTGAACATGGCGGGTGTTATTCCAGCTATTTTCGCCAGCAGCTTTTTACTGTTTCCAGCTTCCCTGGGTCAATGGTTTGGCCAGAACGAGGGAATGCAATGGCTGGCAGATATAGCCCTGATTCTTGGTCCGGGACAGCCACTTTACATCCTGGTGTTTGCAACCCTGATCGTGGCGTTCTGTTTCTTTTATACATCGCTGGTTTTCAATCCAAAGGAAATTGCCGATAACCTAAGGAAATCCGGTGCCTTTATTCCCGGTATCCGTCCCGGTGAACAGACAGCCAATTACGTAGATAGTGTGATGACACGCCTGACCATGTTCGGTGCCATTTACATCACAATGATTTGTTTGCTACCGCAGTTCCTGCAGGTTGCCGCTGGTGTGCCATTCCAGCTTGGCGGTACATCCCTGCTGATTGTTGTAGTTGTGTGTATGGATTTTATGTCACAGATCCAGTCACACCTTATGTCGCATCAATATGAATCCTTGATGAAGAAATCCAATATCGGTTCATTTAAACGATAAAGGTTTCTGGAGTTAGATATGAAAGTTAGAGCATCGGTTAAAAAGATTTGTCGCAATTGCAAAGTCATCAAGCGTGGCGGCATTGTGAGAGTGATTTGTAAAGAACCTCGCCACAAGCAGCGGCAGGGTTAGGAATGGATATTGCCGCGTGTTTATCAGGTATTGATAAACCGCTGGCAGAACGCTAAGCTAGCGCGCTTTTTTGCTTGGCAAGTTACTGAAATTTAAGGTTTAAATAGAAAGGCTGAAAAGCCGGAAAAAATTGGAGTTTGCATATGGCACGTATTGCCGGAGTCAACATACCAGACAACAAGCACATCGTGATTTCCCTGCGTTACGTTTACGGGATCGGGCCAACTACTGCCCAGTCGCTTTGTGACACTACTGGTATTCAACCCTCAACGAAGGTGAGCGATCTGAGTGAAGAACAGCTCGACTCCATTCGTAATGAAGTCAGTAAACTGACTATTGAGGGTGACTTGCGTCGTGAAGTATCCATGAACATCAAGCGTTTGATGGATCTGGGTACCTATCGTGGAATCCGTCATCGTCGCAGCCTGCCTGTAAACGGCCAGCGTACAAAAACCAATGCCAGGACACGTAAAGGTCCACGCAAACCAATTCGCAAGTAAATCTAGCTGATTGAAACGAAAAGATAACGACAGGAAATTTGATTAATGGCTAATCCAGCAACAGGTCGTAAGAAAGCAAGGACTGCCGTCAATGACGGTGTAGCCCACATTCACGCGTCCTTTAATAACACCATTATTACTATTACTGATCGCCAGGGTAATGCACTGTCCTGGGCGACCTCCGGTGGTTCTGGCTTCCGTGGCTCCAGGAAAAGTACACCTTTTGCCGCACAGGTTGCGGCAGAACGTGCTGGAAAAGCGGCCATTGAGTCTTATAGCCTGAAGAATGTTGATGTCAGGGTTAATGGTCCTGGTCCTGGTCGTGAGTCAGCAGTTCGCGCATTGAATGCCTGTGGTTTGAAAATCAGCAATATTACTGATGTGACACCGATTCCACACAATGGTTGTCGTCCGCCCAAACGTCGCAGGGTTTAATCGTTACATTTTTTTAAAAGACATTTATAAATAAAAGATAAAAGATAAAAGTTAAAAAACCGGTAAATATATATGGCACGTTACATTGGTCCAAAGTGTAAATTATCCCGCAGAGAAGGCACTGACCTTTTCCTGAAGAGCGGTGTTCGCTCACTGGATGATAAATGCAAACATGAAACTGTACCTGGTCAGCACGGAAATCGTCGTGCCCGCCTGTCGGATTATGGTGTGCAGCTGCGTGAAAAACAGAAAGTACGTCGTATGTACGGCGTGCTGGAAAAGCAATTCCGTAACTATTACAAGGAAGCTGCCAGACTGAAAGGCGCTACCGGTGAAAACCTTCTGCAGTTGCTTGAGTCCAGACTCGATAACGTGGTTTACCGTATCGGTTTCGGTTCAACCCGCGCTGAATCCAGGCAGCTTGTGTCTCACAAGGCAATTCAGGTCAATGGCCAGACAGTAAATATCCCTTCTTACCAGGTGCAGGAAGGCGATGTGATTACTGTTCGTGAAAAAGCCAAAGAACAGCTTCGTATTAAATCCGCACTGGACCAGGCAGCAGCCCGTTCACCAGTTGAGTGGATTGATGTGAATACCAGCAAGCTGGAAGGTGTATTTAAGAACAAGCCGGATCGCAGTGAACTGTCTTCCGAGATTAATGAAAGCTTGATTGTTGAGCTTTACTCCAAATAACGTTTAGTCATTACCAGGCTTAAGAGGAAATCCATGCAAATTTCGTTAGCTGACTTTCTGACACCACAGGTTATTCAAGTAGATGAATTTGACCCGTGTCATTCAAAAGTAGTACTGGAGCCACTGGAAAGGGGCTTTGGACATACCCTGGGCAATGCTTTGCGCAGAATTCTGTTGTCATCCATGCCCGGTTGCGCCGTCGAAGAAGTGGAAATTGATGGTGTGGTTCATGAATACAGCACTATTGAAGGTGTCCAGGAAGATGTCATTGAAATCATCCTGAACCTGAAGGGTCTGGCTGTAAAACTTGAAGGTAAGGAAGAAGTGGTTCTGAACCTGAACAAGAGTGGTAAAGGTCCGGTAACTGCAGGTGATATTACTCTGGAACAGGATGTTGAAATTGTTAATCCTGATCATCTCATTTGTAACCTGAATGAAAATGGTTCAATCAACATGCATATCAAGATCGGTGTAGGCCGGGGATATGTGCCCGTTGATGCCAGGATCAACCCGGAAGACGAGACACGCGCTGTTGGCAAACTGATGCTTGATGCGTCATACACGCCGGTGACTACTGTTACTTATGCTGTAGAAAATGCTCGTGTTGAACAGCGTACTGACCTGGACAAGCTGATCCTTGAGCTGAAAACCAACGGTACTATCGACCCGGAAGAAGCTATTCGTCAGGCGGCAACAATTCTTCAGCATCAGCTGAGTGTGTTTGTTGACCTGCAGAATGATGCCATCAAGGAACCTGAAGAGCAGGAAGACAAGATTGACCCTATCCTGTTGCGTCCGGTTGACGACCTTGAGCTTACAGTGCGTTCAGCTAACTGCCTGAAAGCAGAAAATATTTATTACATTGGTGACCTGATCCAGCGTACTGAAGTGGAGCTTCTGAAGACTCCCAACCTGGGTAAGAAGTCACTGACTGAAATTAAAGACGTACTGGCATCAAAGGGTTTGTCCCTGGGTCTGCGTCTGGAAAACTGGCCGCCGTCCAGCCTTAAAGGCGACGACCGCGCAGCATAAATTAAGCTAAGTAAGATTTAGGAAATACGACATGCGTCACCGTCATACAGGACGTCAACTGAACAGGAATGCCAGTCATCGTAAAGCGATGTTTCGCAACATGACTTCATCCCTGGTTGAACATGAAATCATCAAGACAACCCTGGCCAAAGCCAAGGAACTTCGTGGCTTTGCTGAGCCGCTGATCACCCTTGCCAAGGCTGACAGTGTTGCCAATCGCAGACTGGCATTTGACCGTGTTCGCGACAAGGCGACTGTGGGCAAACTCTTTACTGAGCTGGGTCCACGTTACGTGGAACGTCCTGGCGGATATATTCGTATCATCAAGTGTGGATTGCGCACTGGTGATAAAGCACCGATGGCCTACGTGGAACTGGTTGACCGACCCGAGGAAGATTTCGACTACGATGATGTCGAAGAATCCTGAGTTGTTTCCAGTTTTGGTATAAAAAAAGCCGTGTATTCGGCTTTTTTTATGTCTGAACCTGTATTTAGGTATTTGTAGTAAAACCATTATTGAAAATAGTTAACCAAAGAGATTTCCAATGAGCAGCACATTTCATCCCCCAAAACGTACCCTGATGGGTCCTGGTCCTTCTGATGTCAATCCGCGAGTTACAAGTGCCATGGGTTCACCGACTATCGGTCACCTGGATCCGGCCTTTGTAGGGTTGATGGATGAAATCAAGGAACTGCTGCAGTATGCCTTTCAGACCAGCAACGAGCTGACTATTCCGATATCTGCACCAGGTTCAGCGGGTATGGAAAGCTGCTTTGTTAACCTGCTTGAGCCCGGTGACAAGGCTATCGTTTGTCAGAACGGTGTTTTTGGTGGGCGCATGAAAGAAAACGTGGAGCGCTGTGGTGCGCAAGCCATTATGGTCGAAGACGAATGGGGCAAGCCGGTTGATCCGGACAAGGTAGAGGATGCCCTCAAGGCCAATCCTGATGCCAAGCTGCTGGCTTTTGTCCATGCAGAAACCTCCACAGGTGCACGCAGTGACGCCCAGGCACTGACTTCAATAGCCCATAAATATGATTGTCTGTCCCTCGTCGACAGTGTCACCGGTCTGGCCGGTATCGAGCTGGATGTGGATGGCTGGGAAATTGATGCCATTTATTCCGGTACTCAGAAATGCCTTTCCTGTCCTCCCGGCATTTCCCCTGTAAGCTTCGGTGAGCGTGCTGTTGAAGCAATCAAGAACCGCACAACCAAAGTCCAGAGCTGGTTCCTGGATATGAATCTGGTGATGGGTTACTGGGACGGTGAAGGTGGCAGAACCTACCACCACACGGCTCCTGTTAACAGTATGTACGGCCTGCATGAATCTCTGGTAATCCTCAAAGAGGAAGGACTGGAAAATTCCTGGGCTCGTCATGCACACCATCACAGTGCACTGGCTGCAGGCATTGAAGCCATGGGCCTTGGCTTTATTGTAGATGCCGAATACCGCCTCCCTCAGCTTAACTCCGTCACCATTCCGGAAGGCATTGAAGAAGCCAAAGTAAGAGCAGCACTGCTCAATGATTACAACCTGGAAATTGGTGCGGGCCTTGGCGCCCTGGCCGGTAAGGTCTGGCGAATTGGCCTGATGGGTGAAAGCTGCTGCAAGACCAACGTGCTGCTCTGCCTGGGTGCTCTTGATGCTGTACTTTCAGACATGGGTGCGCCAATCAATTCCGGTAAAGCGGTTTCTGCTGCACAGGCGGTTTACGCGAGTTAGCCGCAAGCCACTAGCCACTAGCTTCAAGCTGGTGGCTTGACAGTCTCCCGTCCCAGGGAGACACTTGTCCCCCTTTCCCAAAATAACAACAGGGGGGCAGACCATGATTCTCTTCAGGCCTTGCAGAGCACTGCTGGCACTTTCCTTATTTCTCTTTTCTTCACTACTATATTCCCAGGATGCTGAAGATGTCCTTGCACCATTCAAGGTCGGCACCTTTTCGACTGGTGACCAGCCCTGGGTAGGGCTGGTACTGCGCGATTCTCTGATTGTTGAGCTTAATGCCGCCAACCAGGCCCTGGAAAAGCAGGGCGATGTTCCTGAATTACCCATGCCGGCAGATATGCTTGGACTGATTGACCGTTATGAATACGGTCTCAAACGCAGACTCTATGAAATCGTTAATGATCTGATTCTTAATGACCAGCTTGATGGGAATCGACCTGGATTCGTTCATGAACTAAATGAAGTCGATACACTGCCACCCATCCTCTACCCGGGCAAGATCATGAATGCCGCTGTTAATTTCTATACCCACGTCAATGAAACCGGTACACCGGAAGAAGTGGAAGCCTCACGTCGCGAGCGTCGCGAAAACCGTGGCGCACCTTACCTGTTCTTGAAACCCACAAGAGGTGCAATCATCGGAGATGGTGATTCGGTCATGCTGCCTTATGGGCGTACACAAATTGATTGGGAAGTGGAACTGGGCACTGTTATTGGGACCACGGCCAAGTATGTCAGCGCAGAGAGTGCCTGGGATCATATTTTTGGTTTCATGGTGACCATGGATATCAGTGATCGCGGTGGCCGTCCGCCCGGTGGTTTCCAGGGCGTGGACTGGTTCGTGGGGAAAGGCCATGACACCTTTGCACCCATGGGGCCGTGGATAGTGCCCAAGGAATTCTATGGTGATCCCATGGAAGTGTTGCGCCAGACGCTCAGTGTGGGTGGCCAGCAAATGCAGGAAGGGCAGGCCGGGGACATGATTCACTCCCTTTACGAGTTGATTGAATATGCGTCTTCACTGATTACGCTTTTCCCTGGAGATGTGCTTAACAATGGCACATCAGGTGGGGTCGGCATGGGTACTGCGGTTCGGGGTGAGCAACGCTTTTTGCAGGATGGTGAAGTGATTGAAGCCAGTATTGATGGTATCGGGACGTTGCGCATCAATGTGGAAGCGGAAGATGTCAGACCCGACGGCACCGGGGCCCAGCTGCCCCCCAATGCCAGCTACCAGTAAGGATCAGGATTCTTCGACAAGAAACGGGCCGTCGACACAGAGTCGGCGGCCATCGGGAGAGTTGCAGGCACCACAGATACCCACGCCACACTTGGTCATATAGTCGATGGCGTTGAAAATCTGCCCGGGTTTGCAGAATTCACTTTCCACTTTCACAGCCGCATGCACCATGGGTTCCGGTCCGCAGTTATAAAAAACCAGGTTATCGAGTTCAGCCTGGTCCATTTCCTCCAGTCTCTGCCTCAGCAATTCAGTGACCACACCATGATATCCCTCACTGCCATCATCGGTGGCAATATGGGTAGGAGCAACGGCCTTACATTCATCGATGAAATACAGACGCTCCTTGCTGCGAGCTCCGAAGAATATCTCCGTGTCAGGGTAATCCCTGGCGATCTGGTGAACTGCTGCCAGCCCCGTACCGCCGCTTACTGTCATGATGTGGGCGCCTTCAGGCGGTGAAATGGCTATGCCATGCGGACCCCGAACATAGGCTTCAGTACCCGGTTCAAGGCTCATCATGGCCTCGGTGAACTGGCCAAGATTGATCACTGCCAGGGAGAATGGATCGTCAGTCAGGGCAGAAAAGGGTTTCTCGCCAAGGCCCGGTACCCAGAGAAAAATAAACTCACCGGCTTTAACCGGTACCTTGCTGTCGAAGGTGAGGATGCAGATGTCCTCGCAAATACGTTCGTTCTTCACCAGCGTGACCGGTGAAAAGTCCATGTCGACATCGTACTGCACCAGGGTTTCTGCGTTCTCAGTGTTGTCTTCGAGATCCCTGGAAAGCACCTTGAAATAGTCAGCGATTTCATCAGTTGTCATGCCTACCAGGGCAGAACCAACTCCAATGACATCAGCACCCTGCGCCTGCATTTCCCTGACATTGGCGGCACTGGATACCCCTCCGCAGCCGATGATGGGAATATTGAGACCGGACAGATCATGCATGCATTCCAGTGCACGGGGAAGGACTTCCTTGCCTGAAACACCACCCACTTCATTGGATAGCACGGGATGACCATGCTGGGTCTTCTTCTCCGGACCGACAGTATTGATGGCACAAAGGGCATCAGCACCGCCGGCAATGGCTGCCTCGGCGATCTCACGGAAATTCGGCACATTGGGTGTGAGTTTCGGGACAACAGGGACATCCACAGCAGCTTTTACCGCTGCTGTAATATCTTTGACTATCTGGGGATCCTGGCCCATGGCCATCCCGTAACCCTTGGCATGGGGACAGGAAAGATTTAATTCGAGGCCGTCACCCACCGGGGCCAGAATTTTTGCCACTTCCACGTATTCCTCTATGGAGCCACCAAATATGGAAATCAGCAAAAAGCGATCTTCGGGAATCTCAAGTTGGCTCAATAATTCGGCAGATTTGTGCGCGCCGGGATTGGTCAGGCCAACGGCGTTCACAAAGCAGCCTGGTGCATACTGATGCAGAATGGGCTCACGGTAGCCGAGCCGGGGCTCCAGGCAGATACTCTTGGTGGTAAGCACACCGGCTTCGGGGATTTCGTCAAAGAACTTCTGAATGATTGGTGCGGCACAGGTAACAATGCCTGATGGAACGGTAAATGGGCCGGATAGGGTCTTGCCCAGGAATGCAGTCTTCAATGTATAAGTTTTCGTGGTCTTGTGAATAGCTGACAGCCATTTTATCTTTCATGGCAGTTTAATTCGATAGCCAGAGTCTTCTTTAACCGTTTTTAATTCAAAAAAGGTACTCTCAGGGGCTAAAGCAGGAAGAATCAATGAATCTGATCAGGCAAATGACAGGCCTGTTGCTCATGGCAATACTGGCAATACAGAACGTTAATGCGGCAGAGGGCAAAATCGTTGTCGCCCACAGGGGTGCCAGCGGTTACCTGCCTGAGCATACCTTGGCTTCAAAGGTCCTGGCCCATGCCATGGGTGCTGACTACATCGAGCAGGATGTTGTCATGACCAGGGATAATGAACTGGTGGTATTGCACGACCTTACGCTTGATCGGGTCACTGATGTGGCGGAAAAATTTCCGGGCCGTGCCCGTGATGATGGCAACCACTATGTTATTGATTTCACGCTTGCCGAATTGCGCACCCTGGATGTCACCGAGTCACCGGCAGCCAGCCTGCGTTTCCCTGCAGGAACCAGCCGTTTCGGTATTCATACCCTGGCTGAGGAAATTGAGTTAATCCAGGGTCTGAACAGGACAACGGGCCGGGAGGCCGGAATCTACCCGGAAATCAAATCACCCTGGTTCCATCACCAGGAAGGCAAGGACTCTGCCAGTGCCATTCTGCGTGTGCTCAGGGAATACGGTTATGAATCCATGGACGACCGTATTTTCCTGCAGACATTCGATTTCAACGAGTTGAAACGTATCCATGACGAACTGTTCCCGGCATTGGATATGGAAATACCCCTGGTACAACTGATTGCCCACAATGAATGGGGTGAAACCATGGAGTGGGACTCCAGCCAGTGGATCAATTATGACTACAACTGGATGCGGGAAGATGGCGGGATGGCCGACCTGGCTGTTTATGCTGATGGAGTAGGTCCCGCTATGGACATGATTGTTTCCGGCGAGTCCGTCCAGGGTGATATACGGATTTCCAGCCTGGTGCGTAATGCCCATGCGGCCGGTCTCCAGGTACATCCCTATACTTTTCGTCTTGATCCCGGAAGGGTGCCGGCATATGCCCCTGATTTCGAATCGCTGCTGGCGCTATTTCTGGTTGAGGCCGACGTTGATGGAGTATTCACAGACTTTCCTGACGTGGCCGTTGAGTTTGTCGAGACACTCAGTGACTAACTCTTACTGATTTATTACTGCAGGTTGTCGATAGCCTGGAATACCTTTCTGCAGTCTGACAGTTCTTCCTGCCTGCGCATCTCAATCAGCTGATGCACTTTCGTGAAAAGGTTCAGATCATGCGCGCGGGCGGTTCTGATTTCTTGGCCGCGGACAAAGGATTCGAGAATACTCATGTCATTGATATGGCCAAGATGTGACCCCAGCTCTGAGAGATGTTCGAACACGAAGAGGATTTTTGGCGTTAATGCTGTTTTCAATTGGTACTGATACATCAGTTTCTTGACCTGTTTGCGCCAGTCATGCAGTGCTTCCCAGTCATTGGTCTGAAGTAATTCACGGCCCATCGCACAAAGTGCAGCCAGTCTGGCATCCAGAATTTTGTCTATTTCCGCACTTTCATGTTTGTGCGAATCAAGTTTCTTTGAGCTGCGGTTGATTTCACTGATGAGTTTGTGGATGCGTTTGCGCTCCTTTGCTGCAAGTGGTTCAGGCTTCAGCTCTTCTCTGAGCGATGCCAGTAGTTGCTGCACTTCCAGGTCTTCAGTTCGGGCGATCATATCCTGCAGCGCATCTGCCATGACGTCAGCGTCACGCTGAGCTGCCAGCAGGTGGGCAAGTTCCTTCACAGAATTGCGCAACTGCTCGGTTTCGTGGTGTCTGCCTTCAAGCTGTCTCAGGAGTTGCAGGCGTGCCCGTAACTGCTTGGTGCCTTTACGAATGCGGTGAACACTGGCTTCATCAAGGGAAGACGCCGAATGCCCGGGGAATGTGATATCTGTATTGTCAGTTGTCATCACGCAAGTTCTATGGCCGTAAGGTCTCTCTTGGGGTGATTGCTATAAGTTATACAGCAGCGATTTCGGTATTTTCCAGCTTTTCGGTAAAGGTATCCCTTGGATGATAAAGCAGGGAAGCAATATTAATGAGATCACGTATGATCTTGCGTGCATTTTCACTGTCATTCATAAGGGAGGTTGCCTCGTAACTGCTAATTTTTTTCTCAATCAGTAATTCGTTGATATGGCCAGACTTCAGCACATCAATTTGTTTGCCTTGTTCACTATCCCTGATCAGTTCGCGCAGTTTTTTGAGAGGGTTATCAGAATTCTTGCATCTATGAATTTTCTTGATTGTCTTGAGAATCTGTCTGCGCAATTTTTTATATTCATCATTGATATGAGGATTATCCGAAGCCCGGAAGGTAATAATATTTTTGTGCAGAGGCGTTATTTTCTTTACCACGTGTACCAGCATGCGATTGGCAATAAGAATATTCCTGATAATTTCTATCTGTTCTTCATCCAGCGTGAAATGCCTTTGTATTGTCGTCGCATAATTCAGGATCTTGCTATAAATTGGTTTGATCGAACTCTGGTAAAGCGCTTCAATATCTACTTCTACTGTTTGGCTGGAATCCAGAAGTTCTCTTATATGCCGGCCAGATTCAAGATCAGTTCTATGAACACTCATGCCATGGGTAATGGCCTTGTACGCCGCATGCTGCAGCAGATGCAGTGATTCGTCTATTAAGGCCTTCATGGCGGTCTGCGGATAGGCCAGAGAGGATTCATCAAGATATTGCGGCTCGGCGAGTCTGGTCTCATCGCTCTTTTCTTCGTCAGGGGGCACCATGGACTCCACTATGTGTGCAATAAGCGGAATGAATCCGAGCATCAGGGAGGTATTGATGATGTTGAATAGCGTATGAAACAGTGAAAGTGCTACGGGTACCGCCGTGGCATAAACAAACGGCGAAAACCCCTCAATCCTTATGACCAGAGTGTCTACCAATGACAAAAAGGGGTAGAAGAGGGCACCCATCCATATAACGCCCAAGAGATTGAAAATCAGATGCGCTCGGGCAGCCCGTTTCGCCTGGTAGTTGCCAATCAGAGAGGCAAGATTGGCAGTAATGGTTGTGCCAATGTTTTCTCCCAGAACCATGGCAGCTGCAAGCTCAAAAGGTATCCAGCCCTCGAATGTCATCAGCAATGTCAGTGCCATAGTGGCGCTGGAAGATTGCAGTATCAGTGTCAGCATGGTGCCCAGAACCATAAACAAAAGCACAGAGCCATACCCCATTGTTGTGTAACTGGATAACGTGGAAAGCAGCTCCGGATTGCTGCCAATATCGGGAAGTGAGTTTTTCAGAAATTCAAGACCGATGAACAGCACCGAAAACCCGATCAGGAAATAACCCCAGTTTTTTGCATTGGGACCGGGACGCATTGACATCATGAAACCTATGCCGACCAGTGGTAAGGCTAGGGCACTCATGCTGACCTTGAAACCGAGTATTGAAATCAGCCAGGCAGTGGCTGTAGTCCCGATATTGGCACCCATGATGACGCCAATGGCTTCTGTCAGCGTCAGCAGGCCTGCATTGGTGAAACTCACTACCATGAGTGTTGTCGCCGATGAAGACTGGATAACGGCAGTGATGGTGAACCCCGTCAGGACTGCAAAGAATCGGTTGGCTGTGGTTGTGGCGAGAATGGTGCGCATACGATCACCGGCCAGTTCCATGAGCGCATCACTCATGACTTTCATGCCATAGAGGAACAGCCCCAGCGAACCAAAGAGAGTGAATAAATCAAAGAACCCGTAATCCATGGCTTTTTATATCAAAAATGGCCCGGGAACAGCACAAATAACTGAAGGGCTGTTGATTGGAGTCAATAGATTCCAGTGCGTTTTACAAGACTGGGCGCATGCTATATTTAGTGTTAGGCTTTGTTTTTGTGTTTGATTTGTTCTCATTAAAAAACAATTAGTTACAGGTCTTATCCATGCGATACCCCTCTGGCGTAAGCCGATCCGGTTTTGGTCGGGCAGTTAAAGAATTTGATGCCACTTTCGTGCGAAACGGGGTTAGGATCATGACGGTTTTCCGTAAAACTGAAATCAGCGACATGGATCTCGCTGATATCGATGCCTATCTCTTACCCCTATAGAGGAAGCTGATTATTAACGATCTTGCCTGGAAATCTTTCGCTGTATTTCTGTATTGCTGCGTACTGCTTTATATAGGATATCGCGCCTCCAGGCGGATGCATGACATCCGCGATTATTATGCGGGTGGAAAAAAACTCGGCTTTATTCATGTCGCTTTTTCGGCGCGCGCCACCGGGGAAAGTGCCTGGCTGTTACTGGGACTCACGGGTACCGGTTTTGCAGTTGGCATGCAGGGCTTGTGGATAGTGCTGGGGGAATTACTCGGCGTGGGTGCTGCATGGTTGCTCATGGCCAAACCTTTCAAACGCCTCACTGACCAGTATGACAGTGTCACCATTCCTGATTACCTGGAATCCCGGTTCAAGGATAATAGTCACTGGCTGAGATTGATCGCCGCTGGTGCGCTGGTCATCTTTGTTCCCATCTACGCGGGCTCCCAGGTTTTTGCTACCGGCAAGGCCTTCAATGCCTTCCTCGATATGAACCATTATCTGGGAGCGACTATCGGCTTCCTGGTGGTCATGCTCTATATCACCAAGGGCGGATTCATCGCGGTAGTCTGGTCAGATGTGTTCCAGGGTTTATTAATGGTGGCCGGCCTGGTCATACTGCCCGTTGTCGGCTTGCTGGAGGCCGGTGGTATCACCAGTATTTTTGCCACCCTGGGCAACAGCTTCCCGGGGCACCTGACACTGACGGCGGGGCAGGGCTGGACCACGTTAGCCATCATGCAGACGCTCGGGTTTACCGCGATTGGCATCGGTTTCCTGGGCTCGCCTCAGGTGTTCGTGCGTTTCATTTCAATTCGTGATGAAGATCAGATCAACAAGGGTGCTGCTGTGGCCCTGATCTGGACTTTCCTGGCGGATACCGGTGCCGTGATGCTGGGAATGGTGGGCAGGGCGCTCTTTACCGATGCGGAACTTGGCTTTGATTCTGACAATATTCTGCCTGTGATGTCCCAGGCCCTGCTGCTGCCATTTTTTGCCGGTGTGTATATCGCGATGGTCCTTTCCGCCATCATGTCCACCATCGACTCCCTGCTGGTCGTTGCATCCAGCTCGGCGGTAAGGGACTACTGGCAGAAGACGAAACATCCCGAGATGACAGATACTGCACTGGTAAAACTGAGCCAGAAAGTCACCTTTATCCTGGCACTCATCGCTTTCGGGATTGGTATGGGCATCCTGCTTTATGATATCGAGAACGGCATCTTCTGGATTATTATTTTTGGCTGGTCGGGAATTGCGGCGACGTTCTGTCCGGTGATTATTCTCAGTCTGTGCTGGCAGGGACTGACGGCACTTGGTGCGCGTTGTGCGATGGTTGCCGGTTTCCTCGGCACCATTCTCTTTAAATTTGCTGTGCCGCCATTGCTGTCAGGGCTTGGGTGGGACAATGGCGTAGATTACCTTAATGCGCTGGATGTGCTATTGCCGGCATTTATTTTATCCGCTGCGGTGGCTATAGTAGTAAGTAAGTTAGGAAGTCAATGAAGGGTTAATGAAGGGTTAATGAAGGGATATAGAGATGAATAAAACTATCAGAAAAAAGCTTTCTCAGGGATTTACACTGGTTGAAATCATGATAGCTGTGGCGGTTGTAGCCGTGCTGGTAGCGGTTTCATTGCCTGCATATCAATCCTTTGTCATTAGGTCCAAAATGGAAGACGCACTTCTGGTGCTTGATTCCGTCAGGCCTGAAATAGAAGAATACTGGGCGCTTCATAATCAACTGCCGCAAAATGATGTTGATATAGGTTTAGACAGGCCAGAACCTTTAGATGATGTGGTAAGGCGAATCGCCATTTCAGGGGGAGGTGTTTCCGGGACAACCACTTTGTACGTTTTCTTGAATGAAGGAGTGGCACCTATCTCCCGCGCTGATGGTGCTTTTGGCCTGGAAGCTTTTCCTCATCCTGATGGCCACCTCACATGGAAATGTGTCAAGCTGAGTCTTGACGAGAGCTATCTCCCTGCAAGTTGCCGCAACGACCGTTGAACGTTCTTAGAAATATGCCAGGTATGGAAATAGAATAATTTGGCTCACTACCAAGACCAGAACGCTCAGTTGTTCGTCGGTGATGCACTGACAGTATGACCTGGCTCTGAGAGAGATGCGGCGCCAGCGAAATTCCAGTTACCAGCATTATCGGCAGTAACAGTTCCTATGACTGAGCCGCCATCCATGACCTGAACACTCTGTCCTGGCTGGGCTGTGCCATGGATGATTGACATACCCTGTTGTGCATTAACTCCCGCTAAGACAGAAAAATATATATAGTCTTTTTCGCTACCATTTCCGTTTGCTGCTTTTTGCATCCTTCCGACGCTTCCATCTGAAAAAACAACTATTCCTCCATCCCATGCATTCCGTTCACTTGGTGCAAGTGGGCGAAGATTTCCTGCCTGGGCCTGCCCCGGCATTAATCGGCCTAATGCGCCAGACTGATCAAGGTACTGGTAACCCGCATCAGCGACCCTGGTATAGCCATTCGAGACGGAAGGTAACTGGGCAGGATCAACACCTGCCAGTTCGTTGACCGTACTTCCTGCCATGTAGAGGCCAACAACTCTTGTTCCAACTGGTACACCTTGAGCTTGCCCTGAGTAAGCAGATAAGGCAGTTGCACCAGTGATGTCAGTCATTCTTTCTATTCGGGCCACCATTGGTACTCTAACTGGAGCGGATTGTGTGGTTGGAGTGGGTGCGACCACAGGCGATTGAGTAATTTGCGCAGGTGTGGCGATAGTGGCTGGTGTTGGTACAGCAACAGGCGCTCCGCAAGGGGTGAGTGTATTGCCAACGGGAACGTGGCAAGCCGCTTCATCGTTGTCGGTTAGTGGCACTGCAAAACTAACGATAGAGTCGGTAATCACCGCTCCCTCTTCGACGGTATTCGTTAGCAGAAACTCGTCGTAAAGGGCTTTTGCAACGCCGACAGAAAGTTCTCCCTGCATGTCAATGCTGGCACACACTGTAAATACGGGGCGATAGCCCTGTAGATTCCCTCCACTGACGGCCTCGAATCCCAGAGTCAGGTTGGCGTAGTCCTCGCCGAGGTTTGCTCCACCGTTGTTGGTGACGATTTCAGCACAGTTGCTAATTTCACCTGTAGTGGCAATGTCAGTTTGAATGCCTGATCGCAAGGCATCATATTTAAGAAGAATTTCGGACGCCTGGGATTTGCGGACAAAATAGTTGTAGGTGGGCACAGCAACCGCGGTCAGTGCGGCAATTATGGCAATCACGACTAATAGTTCCAGCAGGGTGAAACCTTTATGCCTGGTGTTAGTCTGCATTGATCGATTCTCCGTTCAATATAAAGTTACCGTCGTAATCTAATGTGGCAGTGTTATTGTTCAAATAAAGAGTGAGCTCATAATCCTTTCCGGATACCCGGTAATAGATAATACGCGCTAATGAAGCATTGGGAAGGCTGGCAGGTGGTGTGCCATTGGCATCACGGTTACTTTCCACAGAATCACGTGCTTGTCGCAGAATGCTTAATAAATTAGTCTGAATAGCGACTTCATCAAGTTCAGTCATTGGGGTTAGTGAATCAATCGACAGGTATGTGATGATAGCGGCGATCAAAATAATCAAACCTTGCAGCACTTTGGTCGCTGAACTGGTGTTGCGATGACTGCGATGACGGACTGAGGTGTTGTTGCTCTGGTCCAGCGACCGCTCAGCCTGTTCTACAAGTGATTCAATTTCATTACTCATCAGGCTAATTTATCACAAATATTTTTTACTCTGGAATTAAATCTGGTTTAGCTGCCTGCGCAATGATAGATTACCAAATAGTAATGTAATCATATTGTTATCAATGACTTTAGATACTGTAATTTCAGGTAGCACACTTTTTCTGGAAAAGATCAAAAGTTTTTCAGAAGAATTCCAGAATCTGCCTGATGCACTCGCCAACAAATCGCTAACAGATACCTGGACAGCCATGGCAACTCGGCTTGGTGTTGAGACCCATGTGCTGGCTGAAAAGATTGCTGCTTCCTGTGGTATCGGGGCAGAATTAAACCTGTTCCAAGCTGAGCCAGAACTCGTGACCCGGGTTGCTCGAAATATTGCTGCTGAATATCACTTTATCCCCGTTCGCAAAGAGGGCAATGCAGTCATAATTGCTGCTGCAAATCCTTTTGATCCCAAGGTAGAGGAAGCAGCAAAATTTGCCCTTAATAGTGAGATTACCCTACACATTGCCCCGCCAGATGTTATTGAGCTGGCCCAGGCAAAATTCTATTCCGAGCAAGAAGGCAGGAAAAATGCAGCGGCCCTGAAAAGTCCGGCCATGGAAGCGGGGATACCCAAGCTGGCGGGGCAATTGATGCACAAGGCGGTGGAACATCGGGCTTCGGACATGCATGTACAGCCCTTTATCGGTGGGGCCACTGTACGGATCAGGGTGGATGGTCTATTGAAAAGGATGGTGCTCTTGCCCGAATCAGTGGCCGATGCCCTGATTCGTTTCTTCAAGGCCGGTAGCAAGATGGATCCGACCAATCATCGTATACCCCAAGATGGTCGCATGAACCTGGAGGATGGGGAGCACCACTACGACTTGCGTGTCTCTACCTTACCTCTGGGTGAGCAGAAAGAAAAACTGGTCATCCGCTTTCTCAACGCCGATGCCACCTATAGTCTCGATTCGACTGGACTGTCTCTACAGTCCATGCACACGTTGAGAAGTATGGCTTCAAATCCTTCCGGCGTAGTGCTGCTCTGTGGCCCCACTGGTTCGGGTAAGACAACAACCCTTTATTCCATCCTTGCCGAACTAAATAACGAAAAAACCAGCATAACTACCATCGAGAACCCGGTGGAATATCGTATTGCTGGCCTGTCGCAAACCGAGATCAATGAAGCCTCCGGTTTGACCTTTGCCAAGGCACTGCGCTCAATATTGCGCCAGGATCCTGACGTTATTCTGGTGGGGGAAATCCGTGATGAGGAGACCGCACAGATTGCAATGCAGGCGGCACTCACAGGCCACCTGCTGTTCTCGACACTCCATACTAACAGTGCATTGGGCGCAATACCTCGTTTGATGGACCTCGGAGTGCAGCCAGTGATTCTATCTCAGGCGCTTGCCGGACTTGTATCGCAGAGACTGATGCGTCGGCTCTGTCCTGACTGCAGAGAACGGGCACGAAAACCGTTGCGCCAGGACGAGGAAATTTTCCAGAAGATCACGCGCGTTGCACCGGGATACCGGGCTGCGGGTTGCGAATCTTGTGGCTATACAGGATACAAGGGGCGCGTCGTGATCAGTGAGATGGTTGAGATCACACCGGCTATCGCGTCTTTGATCGCAAAAGGAGAAAGTGACCCAGCTCTTCTGTTGGCCGCTGCTGATGAAAAGATCATGACACTCGCGGGGGACGCTTCGCGCCGAATTATTTCAGGGGAGACGACACCGGCTGAAGGATTAAGAGTGATGGGCAAACAGTTCTGGCATGAGCTCGCCACAGAATACGGAACGAGCGTGCCTGATGTATCAGGAATCAGGCAGTCCTCTGCTAATGCCGCATCGAAGGAGACTCATATTCTGTTGGCTGGCGACAATAGCGCTTTTTCTACCGAACTGATTTCAACGCTTGAGCATGCGTGGTTAAAACTCCATTTTGCCGCGACCCCCGAAGATGCGAATTCCGAATTACAGCACCATACGGATATCGAGTTTGTTATTCTTGACCTCCCTGATAGCCTTGATGATGAAGCTATACTGGATTATGTTTCGGACTACCGGGTAGCCATGGCCTGGTCGCGATTACCGGCTTTACTCCTGCTGCCTGAGGGCAGGCCTGATCTGGAAAATAAAATAAGGGAAGAGGGAGCCACGTCGAAGATGATAACCAAGCCAGAAAATCCTGAAGAAGTTGTATTTCAGATTAACAAAGCGGTTGCTGAACATTTGGATTTTCGCTGGGGACTTTCCGAATAACCAGAAAATTGGAAAACATTCATGAAGATTGAAAACGCAATTGAGAATATCGAGCGCTGGATTTCCGTCTTACTAATGCTACTGATGGGTGTTGTTGTCATATCAGGTACTGCTGAAGTTGGCTACCTGATTGTCAGCGATCTGCTCCAGCCACCTGGATTTTTTCTTGGTGTCAGTGACTTGTTCGATATCTTCGGGCTCTTTCTAATGGTGCTGATTGGACTTGAACTCTTGAGCAGCGTTAAGGCCTTTCTCAAGGATCATAAACTACATGCTGAAGCTATGTTCCTCATTGCGTTGACAGCCATTACCCGAAAAATAGTCATCATGGATTCCTCGGGCGTGTCCTATATGACGCTCTTTGGCCTTGCAGCTCTGGTACTCGCTTTGTCAGTAGGATTTTTTATTATCAGGAAAAAGCAGTAATCACAGAATACTGTTAAATACCTTCTGTGGACTCAGTTCCTTCAGGCACTGATATTCGTGCAGGCAATGCCCCTTGCTGCAAGCTGGGTCGCAGCGAAAATCACTTTTCATAATTTCACTTTTTTCACCCAGCGGTCCCCAGATGGCCGCATTGGTAGGTCCCCAGATGACGCTTCCGGCAAGACCGAGGGCACTGCCCAGGTGAAAGGGGCCGCTGTCATTGCCGATAAAATGCTGGCAGGTCGGAAGGAAGTTGGACAGTTCGGCAAGGGAGAGTTTATCGCAAAGATTTACCGCGGGCTTTTCAGTATACGTTTCTTCGAGCGAAGCCATAACTGCCTCGTTAATAAGCCTGTCTGCAGTGCCGGCACCAAGTAGTACCGGTTGCATGTCATGCTCAAGAATCAGTAAGCAAAGGGCAACGAAGTGAGTCAGCGGCCACTGCTTATACGTTTTAGTCGCGCTGGCATGAATCGCTATCAATGGCTTGTTGAAATCCACACCACAGCCTGACAGCCTGTTACGTAGATCTTCCTGTATGTCCGGCTGTTGCAGTCTTATGTAGCCGGGCACTTGGGAATCCGGCAGTCCGGCTTTCTTGAATACCTCGAGGAAGCTGTACCAGCGATGTTCTTCACCTTTCGGCCTGTTTTCAAACGCCACGGGGACGACATGGTCATACCCGGTTTTGTGTTTTTTCAGGCTGCAACCCATTTTGAAAACTGCACCTGACAGGCGCGTCAGGTGACTGGCTGCAGAATCTTCCTCGATATTAAAGGCCAGGTCGGCCTTGAAGCTGCGCAATTCACTGACACTTTTCCTGTAGAGCAGCAACTTACCGATGAAGCCCGCCTGGTTAATTTTCCGGCGAGGAAAATACAGCAGGGCGTTTTCCGGAAAACTGGCTTCACAAAGTTCACGAAAACTTTCATCGATCAGGATTTTCAGTTCAATGCCTTTTTCCTGGCAGTGACGGGCAAAGGCCTGCATCAGGCCGCCGGCAATCAGCAGGTTGCCAAGATACTTGGTGGGATTGACCAGGAGGATGCGCTTGGCATCTACAGGTAAAGGTGTCTCAGGCATTCCACAAGTTTAACAGTTCACCAACATTGGTGACTGAAATATGTGGCCAGGTTTCCTCGGGACGATCATCAAAGGCATTGGGGACACCGGTGCCAGTGTGGACATAGATAGCCATCGCACCGTTATCTTTCGCCATGGGTACTTCCAGGTTGGCATCGTCACCAACAACGGCGATGTCATTGACAGCAAGGCCGAGATGACTGGCGGCTGCTTCAATGGCGTGTACTGACGGTTTGCCCAGTACAATCGCATCCTTTCCAGTGAGTGGTTTCAGGGCGGCGGCAAGTGCGCAGGATGTGCCGATGGCCGGTCCATTGGCTGACGCAAAGAAGGGGACGTCGGAAGCCGTGAATAACTCGGCGCCATCCCGGCAGGCGATCCAGGCATTTTCTATATCCCTGAAACCAAATTCACGGTACCAGCCGATGTACACCGCATCTACTGGGCCCGGCGATTCCTCGCTGGAAAGCACCACTTCCAGACCAAGGTCCTGCAGGGGTTCATAGACACCGGGGCAGCCCAGCACCATGATGCGCTTGTAACCGTTATTCTTCAGGTAGGCTGCGGCAACACTACTGGGTGTCATCATCGTGTTTTCACTCATCGGAATACCTGCCTCGCTCAGTACACCCACATAGGCACTGGGTGAACGGGCAGTCCCGTTGGTCATCACGACATAGGGAATATCGTTATCAATCAGCAGATTGATGAATTCCGGTGCTCCGGGAAGCACATTCATGTTGTTGTTCTTTTTGTCGCCCAGGATGAGTGTGCCATCCATGTCAAAGACGAATCCCTTGACTGAATTTAAGCGGTCAATGACTTCTTGGTTCATAGGTTGATTACACTATTTTGTTACTGTCAGGTAGTTAACCCGGTACAGCGGAATTATGAAATTGGATGATTTTCCAGATGTTATCGCGTTTTGCCAGGAGCAGGCTGACCCGCAGTGGTACGCCTGAATCTTCACCTCTTTGTACGACTTCCCACATGCCGGAAATCATTACCAGGTTGTCACCTAGCATACGCACCTCGAAATTTTTCGCTCTGGCTATATTCTGCCCGGGTTCGTTGCGCCCTACAGGTTCAAAATAGGCCAGCACTCCTGCCGGCGTTGTGACCAGGGACTGTGAACCTGTCCCCCAGAAGAGCGCATCTTCAGCAAAAAGGCTGATGACAGTATCGACATCTGTGTTTGTCATCGCTGTAAGAAAATGCTGAAACACCATTTCAGCTTGTGCGGCACCGTCATCCTGTGCAGCAAGAGGATGAATAAGCATTACTGAAAACGAAATGGAAATCAGGATTTTATTCATTGGTTGGTTTCCTTCCCAAGAGTCAGTTTGAAGTCGGGCTGTTTTACTTCGAAATAGCTTGGTGAACTCTTTTCCTTCATGCCTTTCAACAATTGCATCACCGGTACAATTTCCGGATTGTAATGGAGCTGGTGTGGTGAGCGTGACTGCATGCCATCAATCATTTCGGGAGGCATAACTGCGCGCAACAGGAATTCTTCATCTGTCATGGATTTCGAAAATCTACCCCGACGCTCCTTGAGTGTCATCATAATGGGTTCAGCTTCAATTTCTTTTGTGCGTGGCAGTGACATGATGCGATCCAGCACATTCTCATCCACCGGTGCAGTTGGGCGACCAAAACGCCCCAGGATATAACGAATTGCCTGGTCGGGAATCTGCTCATAGCGTTCTTCACCCATGACGTTGAACATGGCCTGGGTTGTCACAATCTGTGGAAAAGGTGTCACCATGATGGGGGAGCCCAGTTCGGCCCGAACACGCTCCACTTCAGCCATGACTTCATCAAACTTGTGTTCCAGGTTCAGCTCAGCCAACTGCCTTCTTGTCGTAGTCATCACGCCGCCGGCAATCTGGTGTCTCAGGAAAGAAGCATCGTAAGACTGGGGCTGGCCTATTGGCAGACCTTCCGCCCTGGCAAGCGCAAAATAGAAATTTTCCAGTTCCTTGATGGCCTTTTCATCTGCATCCACTTCATAGCCGTGGGTTTTCAGGTTGGCAATGGTTTGTGAAGCACAGGGCAGGGAAGAGCCATGCGCCAGCGGACCCATGGCGACATGTAATGCAGAGATGCCAAGCTCAGCCCCGACCATGTAATTGAATTGCGACAAACCGATGGTGCAATGGGAATGTAATTCGAGGGGCAGGTTGCCAATTTCTTTTTTGACTGCAGGAATCAGTGAGCGAGCTCTTTCCGGTGTCAGCAGGCCGGAAGGGTCCTTGATGTAAAGCAGGTCGAAATCACCGGAAGCTGCAATCTGTCTCGCGCAGTTGGCATAGAAGGCATCATCATGGACGTCACTGAGCGTATAGGTCAGTGCGGCCATGTTTTCAGCATCACCTTCCTCCTTGACGATACGTGCCACCTGCATCAGTGCATCCATGTCGTGCATGGGATCGAGCAGGACAAAACGGCCAATACCGTTTTTCATTAACGTGCGGTAGGCAAGACGCATGAAGTCATGGTCTGCCGTTTCCCAGGAAATAAAACGGAAGCCGGTGGAAATAAATTGTAGCGGGACACCGGGCAGGGCGCGTTTCATCAGGCGAATGCGTTCCCATGGATCATCCTGATGGGAACGAATGGCCATGGACATGTGCGTGCTGGAGGTAAAGTCGATGGCGCGAAAGCCCACCCTTTCCATAATGGGCGCAGCCTGCATGATCTGGTTGGTGCCCAGGCCTGTCATACTCCACAGGCTCTGGTTGCCGTCGCGAATGCTGACATCAACGAGTTTTAGCTCAGGCATGATCAACCTCCGGTTGAGCAGCCCCAAGCCCCAAGCTGCCAGCCTCAAGCAGTCCAGGTAAGAATCGAGTATCAACACCACCCTGAATAAACGCAGAATCATTCATGACTGCAAGGTGAAGTTTGATATTGGTTTCCACTCCATCAATACGGCAAGTGGACAACGCATTCTGCATTATATTGACGGCTTCATCACGGGAACTGCCCCAGACGATGAGTTTGCCCAGCAGTGAATCATAAAAAGGCGGTACCTTGCTGCCGGTTTCGATATGACTGTCCATCCGGATTCCTTCACCTGCCGGGAAGAGTGCGCGTGTTACCGTGCCCGGTGAAGGCATGAAATCATTGTTGCAGTCCTCGGCGTTCAGGCGACATTCGATGGCATGGCCATAAAAGCGGATATCTTCCTGCGACATGCCCAGAGGGCGACCTTCAGCGATACGGATCTGCTGACCGACAAGGTCGAAACCGGTGATGGCTTCGGTCACTGGATGTTCCACCTGTATGCGGGCATTCATCTCCAGGAAGTAGAAACTGTTTCTGTCGACATCGACAAGGAATTCGACGGTGCCAGCGCCGCGGTAGGACAGGTGTCGGGCAAAATCCACGGCAGCCTGTTCGATGTCGTGCCGCAGGGCATCATCCAGTGCCGGGGCGGGGGCTTCTTCCACCAGCTTCTGGTAGCGCCGCTGAATGGAGCAATCCCGGGTACCAAGATGGACAGCCGTTTCACCATCCGCAAGGATCTGCACTTCAACGTGCCGGCCGCTTTCGACATAGCATTCCAGGTATACACGGTCATCACCGAAAGCATTCTCCGCCTCGGCTTGTGCCAGTGAGATGGCTGCTTCCAGTTCAGTTTCGCTGCGCACGACTTTCATGCCTTTACCGCCACCACCACTGACCGCTTTGATGAGTATCGGGTAATCAATATCACCGGCGATGGCGAGTGCTTCGTCGATTGTTTCGATTGATCCGCCAGGGACAACAGGCAGGTTGGCTGCGAGGGCATTGGTCCGTGCTTTCAGCTTGTCACCGATGGCATCGAGCTGTTCAATGGTTGGTCCGATAAAAATAATTTCCTTTTCGGCGCAGGCCTCGGCAAAGGCGGCATTTTCAGACAAAAAGCCGTAACCGGGATGGACTGCATCTGCCTGCGACTGCACGGCAGCCTTGATGACTTTCTCTATAGACAGATAGCTTTGCTGGGAAGGGGGCGGACCGATATTGATGACCTGGTCAGCCAGTCGGGCCGGTACCGAATCAAGGTCGGCTTCTGATGCTACCAGGACACTTTCAATACCCAGGTGCGTGCAGGTACGGATAATGCGGGCAGCGATCTCACCACGGTTGGCGATTAATAACCTATTGATATTCATAGAGTTTTCAGGAAGGTCTGACCCGCATCAGGAGTTGACCCTTGTCCACAAACTGCGCATCTTCAGCGTGGATTTCCACGATTTCCCCCGCCTGGCCGGCAGGTATGGAATTCATCAGTTTCATGACTTCGATGATGGCAATGACAGTGTCTTCTTTTAAAACGCTACCTCTATCGACAAAAGCATCGGCCCCGGGTTTAGGAGACCGATAAAATGTACCCACCATGGGTGCCCTGATATCCAGTAAACCCTCTTCAGTAGGATCAGGCTCAGCTTCATTCTCAATTGAGTCCGTCGAAGCCACGCTTGCAGCTTGAGGCTTGTGGCTTGCAGCGGTTTCTGTTTCCTGCGCCCATCCACCTTCACTTCGCTTCAGGCGAAGAGTGAACCGATCCGTTTCCAGGTTCAGTTCATCGTATTCAGTGTCTTGCAGCAGTCGCAGTATTTCCTGGACATCTTCGTGTGAGAGAGGCATTACTTTTTCTGTCCCCCCATAACATTGAAAATATGGTCAAAAGGTTTGGCCGTCGGTTTGGCCACCGGTGCCTTTTCTTTCGTGGCCCAGACTGTTTCAGGCCGGCTTTGCAGCAACAGAATCTTTCCGTCCTGGTCAATTGACCACTCGATGTCCTGGGGAATGCCGTAATGTTTTTCGATACGACGGGCAATGGACGCCAGTTCTTTCAGGTCGTCATCACCCATGCACTGTTTGGTCTTCCGATCTTCATCCACCGGCATTTCAATGATGCCGCCATTTTCATCCGGAAGATGTTCAATGTCCTTGCTGGCTATATCGCGTGCGGATATCTCGCCGGTTATTTTGTTGATCACAAATTTATCCGGGGTCACTTCACCACTGACGATACTGGAACCAAGACCCCAGCTGCCTTCTATAGCAATCACCGATTTATCCCCGGTAGTGGGACTGCGAGTAAACATGACACCTGAGCATTTTGAATTGACCATGGTTTGTATCACCACGGCCATGGCTAGCTGGTCTTCAGGTAAATCCAGTTTCAGGCGATAGGCAACGGACTCTGGGTTGTAAAGACTTGCCCAGCAAAGCTTCAGTGAGTCCATCAATTGTGCTTCCCCTTTTTGCCACAGGTAAGTGTCCTGCAAACCGGCAAAACTGGCTTCTTCACTGTCTTCACTGGTGGCACTGGAGCGAACTGCAACAGGTATGCTGTCCCCAAGACCTGCATACGCCTTTGTGATCGCACTTTCGATGTTATCTGGCGTGGGTGACTTTTGAACCAGTCCGCGGATTTCGGCGGTGACCTGGTTAAGCGTGGCCACATCCTCGGGATCAAGGCCGGCTATCCTGTTACGAATGCCATGGGCATCATCCAGGACATCAAGAAAAGCCTTGAAAGCGTCCGTTGTGACAACAAATCCGGCAGGGACGGGAATCAGTGCATTGGTCAGTTCGCCAAGACTGCCACCCTTGCCACCGACGCGGGGACGATCATCCAGGGAGATATCGCTAAACGGTAAAATGAATTCTTCAGACATCTTCAATCGAGTATCGTGACTATACCCCGGTCGCCATCAACGCGGAGTGTCTGGCCATTCTTGATGCGCTTTGTGGCCTGTCCAGTACCGACCACTGCAGGCATGCCGTATTCCCTGGCAACAATCGCCATGTGGGACATGGTGCCGCCAATATCTGACACAGCAGCGCTGATCTTGCTGAAAAGCGGGCTCCAGCTTGGATGTGTGACCGGTGCAACGAGAATATCGCCTTCCTTGATTTCACCGAAATCATTTATAGAGCGCAGAACCTTTGCAGTGCCTTCCACGATACCGGGGGAGGCAGCATAACCTTTAAGCTGACTCTCATCCGTGATATCCGGAGCTGCCCAGGTATGCAGGGTTTCTGTGGTGATGCCCCACAACATCTGCAGTGCCGGGTCTTCAATATTGTCCGGCATGGGACCGATGGCCGGTGGCGCCTGCCATTCCTTGAGCACTTCTATCATACGCCTGCGTTCCGCCACGATGGGTTTCCAGTAATCCTGGTTAACCGGTTCAGACCCGGCTGCCCAGGCATTCATGAGGTTGCCCAGGGTCAGGTTCACCTCTGTGTGGTGCAGATGGAAAATATCCTCAGCATCGTCCAGCATGTTATGCCTGGCCAACAAACCACCGAAGTCTCGAACCTTGTTAAAGAAACAGGTGGTGAGCCAGTGCTCGCAATAAAACTTGTGATCTTCGACGTAAGGGAATACCAGGTGGCTCACCGCCAGCATCTGGTCAAAAGCGGCTTTCTCTTCGTCAGTACCCAGCAAGTCACGGTACTCTTTAATGATGCGATCGCGTTCCGCTTTCAGCTCTTCCGTGGGACGTTCAAGGGAATCACCCTTCTTGATCAGTTCAATGTAATGGGGAAGAGCTGATAAAGGTACTGACAGATCATCATTCCAGCTGCGTTCGAAATGATAAAAACCATCACCGATTGAGATGTTGAACCAGGGGTCACGGGATTCAGCCAGTGCATCCATCCATTGTTTTCCAGCCTCGCCCTTGCTTTCCACGGCCGGGAGGATAACATCGGGATTACCGTCATCGGTGAAGACATCATCAATGCCGAGTTCTACTGCAAGTTTAGCCAGTTTTTTCAGTTCATCATCCGGGCGGAACATCAATACATCAATGCCGGCGACCATACGCGCCACGGTCTGGTCAGTAATTTCAGGAAAGGCCTGTTTGCAGAACTGGAAGAACACTACGTAAGCACCATAACCCAGCATGAGCATTTCAAAATGGTGCTGCCACATGATGGAATATTTTTCGAGCACTTCATTGTAGGCTTCACGCACGTAATGGTTCTGTGAAATGCCTTTTGCTTCTTTTACAACGGCCTCATCTTCGTAATCAGGGAGTTCCGGAATTTCTATGGCAGTCATTTCCTTGATGAGCTGGCCCATACGTTTTTCCCACTGGCCATAAATGTCATCCCAGTTTTCATAGTAATGACCAGCACGTTCCTGGAAGAGGGAGAGGCGTTCCTCGATTTCCTTGGGATCTGTCGCGGTATTGGCAGTAATGTAGATCCTGCCGTTGATACATCTGTAGTCGATACCTTTTCCCGTGGGAAAAGCAAAGACACGATTCACGTAGGCGCCCATGGCATGGTAGGCCGATTCAGCCGTGATCATGTCAAAGGCAGACATGGGTTCGGAGAAATGCATGGAATTGTAAAACCAGAAGCGCTCGTCATCTTCTGGTTGGACACGCGTGTAGTAGGCATACATGTCGCCCCAGTTCTCAGCGCCAGGAACACTTTCTATTTCGCTTGGTAAAGGAAAAGGATTTTTGGTCTCACTCATAGTTTCTTTCTCTCAAAAACCGAAATCTGCATTGTCGAACCTGATGACATAAACAGTACATTGCTGATTTATATGGGATTTATATCAAAGTACTGCACATGCCGGGAGAGCAATAATCCCCTTTCTGGACAGAAAAGGGAAGCCTAAAGACAGGAAAAAGGTAGGAAGCGTTTCAGGTTGAGCCGGGGTCGTCGTTGCTCTTTTCAGATGGCTGATTGTTGCTGCGGTAAATGTCCAGAATGTGGTCAAAGGCCTCTTTCAGAGTGACCTCTCGATAATCGGTAAATTCACCCGCATCCATGAAAACGCCATGCTCGCTGCAGACTTCGTACTGGATATGCTGCTGCTTGGGATCATTGCGGGACTGCATTGGTTTGAGGCATCGAGGGCAATCGATGTTGGTGATCTCGTTATAGATTTTGCCAATGTTTTTATCACCATCATCGAGACTGATAGAGGTCCATTCGTCTTTCAGTTTTTCCGCTTCGCCATGATCAAACCAGATACCGGAGCATCGCTGGCACTTGTCGATGATCACTTCCCCGGACTGGGTCAGCACTTCTTCTTCAAGCATTTCACCTTGGCACTTGGGGCAACGCACTAAATTCTCCCGGGACTATTTGATGAAAGTGTATAGTGATAGCCAGCAGATTGCCAAGGCCTCACTTCTGGTACAGGTATTCCCTGGAAAAGGGAACCACGCCATGTTTTTTTGCTAGCTGGCACTGGAAAACCACCAGGTTGGCAAACTCGAAACTCATATCACACACGGCCAGGTAGAATTCCCACATTCTGTAAAAGGCTTCTCCTTTCAACGCGGTTATTTCCTCCTGGTGGTCACTGAACCTGTTCAACCAGTTGCGCAGTGTCCAGGCGTAATGCATGCGCCAGACTTCAAGATCCGTAAGCATTAGCTGTCCGGCCTCAATTCCCCTGGCAGTTTCCGACAGTGAAGGGATGCGCCCACCGGGAAAGATATAACGTTCGATCCAGGGGTTGGTGTTCATGGCTTCCTTTTTGTTGCCAATCGTATGCACAAGGGCTACTCCATCATCACTCAGGGATTCCCTGACACGGGAAAAATATTCACGGAAATTTTCAACACCGACATGTTCAAGCATGCCAACGCTGACTACCCTGTCATACACCTGGCTGTGTTCCCTGTAATCAGCAAGCTGGAAGTCCACCAGGTGTTCAAGATTCCGCTGTTGGGCCTCGTTTTTTCCCACACGCAGCTGTTCTGCAGATAGCGTAATGCCGGTGACATGTACCTGGTGATGTTGTGCCAGGTGAAAAGCGAGACTGCCCCAGCCACAGCCGATGTCCAGCACTGTCATACCCGGCTCTAGCAATAATTTGCGCGCAATGATTGAGGCCTTGTTTTGCTGTGCCTGTTCCAGGGTGTCGTCTTCATGATTGAAAAAGGCACAGGAGTAATACATTTCCCTGTCCAGAAACATGCGGAAAATGTTTTCTTCTGTATCGTAGTGATGGGAGATATACCGATAACTTCTGGCGATATGGTTGTACTGCTGCCAGAGTTTAAGAAAGGGAGTAAACCAGCGTCTGGCGGGCTGGATGGCAAAGTTGGTTCTCAGGATTCCCAGCAGCAGGCGAAGTTCTTCACCACCTGTATCCCACCCACCTTCCATGTAGGTCTGGCCCAATTCAAATTCCCAGTCCCTGGCTACACGCACAATGGCTTTTTCATCCCTGATATACCAGTTGGCTTCAATACCGCTGTCGCCAAAGGTATGGGTGCTGCCGTCAGGTAAGTGCAGGTGCAGGATGCCATTCTTGATATGTTTCTTGAGAAGCTTCAGGTACATAGGCTGCTCGAATCAGGAAGTGCTTGTTGATGGCGCCCCCATGAAGAACGCCTTCTTCGCACAGAAGAGTCCCGACAGGGCAAAAAACGCCTGAACGATATGATTGATTTCAGCCTGCAGGCTTGGGGCCGCCAGTTCTTCCATGAAGGGCATTCCAGCCCAGTAGGGCAGGTAGTAACCCAGCAACAGAACGAGAGCTATCCACCAGGTATGCGGTTGCCTGACCCTGGCATCGGCAAAAAACAGGTATAAAAGAACAAGGATCGTGGCGATATCACCAAAAGCCTCCCGCAGGGCGTGATACCAGGAATGGGCCTGGCCACCACCGAACTCGGCCTGCACAAGGTAGGCCGGATCCCCTATGTGGTTGAAGGTGGCCAGCAAGCTGGTCAGACCGTATAAAAACCCAAAGACCAACAGGCCCCTGGCCAGGTTCAGTTGTGTCATATTCTCCCCCTCGGAGTCTGCCAGCAGGCAGAAACACTTTCTTTGTTATACTTTTCCGGCTTTTTGACCGGACCTTATTGCGCTATGGACACTTTCTATAAACAACCGCTTTTTCACTTCGCCCTTGTCGGCATTCTTATTTTTATCGCTTACGCGGCGACAGAGCAACCTGAAAATGCAGAAGTCAGTGACAACAGCCAGATCTTTGTGAGTCGAGATGACCTGCTCAACTTTATGCAATTCCGTGCCCAGGCTTTCCAGCCTGAATTTTTTAGCGAGCAGCTTGACGGTATGAGCGAAGCAGAACGGGAAGCCCTTGTAGAGGAGTTTGTCAGGGAAGAGGCCTTATACCGCGAGGCAGTGGCCATGGGAATGGAAAATGGTGATTACATTATCCGCCAGAGACTGGTACAGAAAGTGGAGTTCCTGCTGGAAAATTTGGCTAACCAGTCCCTGGAACCTGATGCTGAGGAAATCGAAGCTTTTTATGAGGAGCGACAGGCTGAATACCAGGTTGATGCGGTCTATACCTTCACACATATTTTTTTCGACGGCAATGAACGTGGATGGGAGCAGGCCCAGGCGGATGCAGAATCCCTGTTGAGTGATCCGGAGGTCAATAAGGTGTCTTTCAATGATGCCTCGGGCTATGGCGACCGCTATCCCTTTCTTCAGAATTACGTTGAACGCACCCGGGACTTTGTCATCAATAATTTTACTGATGAATTTGTATCGGCACTTGATGAGATGGAAGCTGGTACTGATAAGTGGGGTGGACCTTTGGAGTCACGATATGGTTTTCATCTGGTGTTGCTCAGGGAAAAAAGTGACCCCTATATTCCGACTCTTGAATCCATAATGGACAGGGTTCTCGATGACTGGCGTTATGAAGCTGTTCTTGAAACCCGCCGGGAAGCCGAGAACAGGGTGGTGGAAGGGTATGAAGTAGTACTGGATTTTGAGCAATGATGAGATACGAGATCAAAGATCAAAGATCAAAGATCAAAGATAAAAGATAAAAGATAAAAGATAAAAGACAAGAAATGCTCCTACGTCGTTTTCAATATTGCATCATGTTTCTCATGCTGTGCCTTACTGGTGCCCAATCACAGGCGCATGACGCACGTCCAGTTGTTGTGACAATTACCGAACAACTGCCACTTGCTTACCAGTTCTCCATTCGTGTACCGGATACAGTTGAGCGGGGGAATATGCCCACTGTTGCCTGGCCTGAGAATTGTACAGAGCAGATTTTGCAGTCTTCCCCGGGGTTCAACAGTGGCAGTGTTATCTGTGGGGAAGTCCTGTTCGGGCAATTTCTTTCACTGGATTACCCGTACTTCAATCCGTCACTGGCCACTTTTTACCGCGTGGAAGACCTGGCTGGAAGCAGTGTTACTGCCATGCTCACGCCAATGGATGATGGCTGGGCAATCCCGGAAGAAGCCACTGCCGGTGGCGTAGCCAGGGAATACCTTGTCCTTGGAATTGAACATATTCTGGGTGGATTTGATCACCTGTTATTTGTACTTGGATTGCTTGTCATTGCCAGAACGCTCAAACGCATTCTGTGGACAGTGACGGGGTTTACGCTGGCTCACTCAATTACCTTGAGCCTGTCTGCACTTGGTTTTGTGACCATACCCATCGTGCCGGTGGAAGCTGTTATTGCCTTATCCATTGTCTTTCTGGCCTATGAAATCAGCAGGCAGGACAACAAAAGCCTGACTTACCAGTATCCACTGATTGTGTCTTTCGGATTTGGATTGCTGCACGGCCTGGGATTCGCCTCGGCACTCGGGGAGATTGGCCTGGTGCCTAATGAAATCCTGGTATGCCTGCTGTTTTTCAACCTGGGTGTGGAAGTCGGGCAGGTGGCTTTTATTCTGGTCTTTTGTGCTGCACTCTGGATGCTTAAAAAAGTGACAAGCAGACAAACCATATTCATCGAGGTTATTACAACACAGCGGGCTGATATGCTTGCTGCTTACGTCATCGGAATTCCTTCTTCTTACTGGCTGATCGAACGGGTCACCAGTTTTCTCCTGTAGCTCCTGATTCGGGTTTCAATCCCGGGTGCGTGCCCTTATTATTGCGGCCTCAAGCAATGATCTCAAAAGGGGACAGTTATCAAAACGTTCGATAAGAAAACGGCCTTTATCACGGGGGGTGGTGCCGGAATTGGTGCCGGCATGGCCAGGGCCTTTGCTGAAAAAGGGATGAACCTGGCGCTGGCCGATGTTAATGAGGCTGGTCTTGCAGAAATGCGCGAACTGCTTTCAGAGGCAGGGGCCCAAGTGCAGACCTATACGCTGGATGTCACGGACAGGGAAGCTGTCGTTGGGGCTGTCGCCGAGGCCAAGGCGCATTTTGGCAGTATCAATGTTGTCTGTGCCAATGCAGGGGTTAGCGGGGTCATGGACTCCCTGGAGAATGTCGAAGTTACTGACTGGGACTGGATTGTCGATGTCAATATCAAGGGCTCTGTGTATACCGTGCAGGCCTGCATTCCCCACCTGTTGGAGAACCCGGACAATGCCCATATCGTGATCACAAGCTCTATCAGCGGTTTGCGAGTTTACGAACCCAGTCGCGGGCAGGGCATGTACAACACCACGAAGTTCGCCATGGTCGGTTTTGGTGAAGCACTGCATGTAGATCTGGCGCCGAAGGGGGTCGGGGTTTCCATTCTCTGTCCAGGAGTTGTGAATACAGATATCAGCAATTCACTGCGCAATCGACCCGAGAGGTACGGCGGCGCCGTTTCCATTTCGGCCAGTCATGATCTAGCCAAGGCGGCAGCCAGCGGTACGGATCCGCTTCAGTTTGGCCGCTGGGTGGTCAGGGCCGTGGAGCAGAACCAACTGTTTGTCATCACGCATCCCCAGGACAGGGACATGGTTGCAGCCAGGCATGAGAAAATTCTGCAGGCCTTTGATGAGAGCAAATCACTGACTGGTGAATAGCTAGCCGGAGTGTTGCGAGGCTCAGTTCAAACCTTTAAGGCTGTTTTTAATGAGCTCGCTGGGTGAACCATCATGGTGAAATCCGGCGGCTTCTGCCTTGGGGCAATTGATAGGTGGGTAACTGCCAAAATTTTCCTCCACCCAACTGTCCGGTTCATAACTGATCAGGGAATAAGCTTCACTGTCGGGTGTGACTTCATCAATCTCGTTCACCAGTTCCTCTATCGCAATATGCAGAGCCGGTAAGGTCCATATACTATGGGCTGCATGTTCCAGCGTTGCAGCATGCACAAGGTTGTCTACAACGCATTCCACTGACATCAGCCAGGATTTGGCTGACGCTGATACCGGGCATGTGAAGGGCTGGCCGCTGCTGAGATTCCTGATCAGGTCGCTGAAGAAGATAGACACGGCACCATTGGGCTCAGGGGGTCTGGCAACAATGCCGGGCAGTCGAACCGAGCAGCCATTGATCCATTGTCGGCGTGCGTAATCAGCAATCAGTGTTTCGGCAACGACTTTTTGTGAACCATAACTCAGGTTGGGCGTAGGCAGAGTATCGTCATTCACTTCATCTACTGATGGTTTACCGTAAACGGCAATGGAGCTGGCAAATACAAGGGTGGCGATAATGTCCTGCTGCTTGAGTTTTTCCAGCAAAGCCATCGTACCGTGGATATTCACGTCAATCCCGAGCTGATGATTGTGTTCAGCAGCGCCGCTTGGCACTGCGGCCAGGTGAAATACCAGGTCAGCAGGCGTTTGCAGAGCTTCATTAAGTTTATCTTCCTCTGCAAAGCTTCCGGTTACTCCATGCACAAGGTCATGTTCAGGGACGAGATCCAGGGTAAGATCCATGACTGTAATGCGTGTGACATCAAGTGCTTCAGGATTGTTAATTAACCTTTCAACAAGATGCCTGCCAATAAATCCGTTAGCACCGGTAATCAGAATATGCATAGTATCTATTCCACGTTAGCCTGGGCCGCAGCTATACGTGCAATAGGGATGCGGTAGGGGCTGCAGCTGACATAATCCAGACCAATTTTATGAAAGTATTTAACCGAGCGCGGATCACCACCATGCTCACCGCAAATACCGTACTTGATGCCTTTTTTCTTTTCCTGTGAATCACGTATGGCCATTTTTAAAAGTTTACCAACCGCCCGTTCATCCAGGGAAATAAATGGATCGGTTTCAAAAAGTTTCTTTTCCAGGTAATCGGGAATGAACTTGCCGGCATCATCGCGTGAGAAGCCATAGGTCATTTGCGTCAGGTCATTGGTACCGAAACTCATGAATTCCACGTCTGGGGCAATACGTCTTGCACCCAGGCAAGCTCTGGGTGTTTCCATCATGGTGCCAATTTTGTAACGAATAGAGAGTGTCTTTTCCTTCATTACTGCATGAATGCCCCGATCAATGATTTCACTGATCATGCGGATTTCACGAACATTCACAACCAATGGAATCATGATTTCAGGCAGCGGATTAATACCAGTCTCGCTGGCTGCGATAGCTGCGCTCATAATTGCACGGACCTGCATTTCCGTAATTTCAGGATAGACAATAGAGAGGCGGCAGCCTCTCAATCCCAGCATAGGATTGACTTCACTCAAATCTGTTACAGCCTGCTTGATAGTATCCAGGGGTTTTGAAATTTGTTTGCTTAATGCTTCCATGTCTTCAGTGGTATGGGGTAAGAACTCATGCAGGGGTGGGTCAAGCAGGCGAATGGTGATGGGCTTGCCGTCCATGATTCTGAACAGTTCCAGGAAATCGTCGTGCTGGAATTTTTCAAGTTGTTCCAGATAGGATTCCCTTTCTTCGCGGTTTTCAGACAGGATCATGCCGCGCATGATATTGATCCGACTTGCATCGAAAAACATGTGCTCGGTCCTGCATAGTCCAATCCCCTCAGCACCCAGCTCAATTGCCTTGGCTGCATCTTCGGGGGTTTCCGCATTGGCACGTACCTGGAGCTTGCGATACTTGTCGGCCCAGGAAAGCAGTGTCTGGAAATCATCACTGGTAGAGGCCATGATTTTCGGGATATCGCCCAGCATGACTTCGCCAGCGAGACCATCGATGGTGATGACATCACCGCGCTTGATCACGGTCCCTTCCTCGGTAGTTGCGGTTCCTTTTTTATAATCGATATTCAGCGTGTTACAGCCGGTTATAGCGGTGACTCCCATGCCGCGTGCCACCACAGCAGCATGTGACGTCATGCCCCCGAGTTCTGTCAGGATTGCCTCGGCCACTTTCATTCCGTGTATGTCTTCCGGCGTGGTTTCTCTTCGAACCAGGATCACTTTTTGTCCGGTAGCTGCAACCTCCACGGCCTCGTCTGCTGAAAAGACCACGGCCCCTGTTGCTCCACCGGGGCTGGCGGGCAGGCCGGAGGCAACGATATCTTTCTTGGCAGAAGGGTCCACCGTGGGGTGCAGGAAGGCTTCAACATGTTCAGGAGAAACGCGCAGCAGGGCTTCTTTGTCAGTGATCAGTCCCTCTTTCACCATTTCCACGGCAATTTTTACCGAGGCTCGTCCTGTACGTTTTCCGCTTCTTGTTTGGAGAATAAAGAACCGTCCTTCCTGGATCGTAAATTCAATGTCCTGCATGTCGCGGTAATGTTTTTCCAGCATGGACTGTGTTTCAAAAAGCTGGTCATACACCCCAGGTAGCTTTTTCTTCAGTGCATCAATGGATTCGGGAGTGCGAATACCTGCTACGACATCTTCACCTGCTGCATTAAACAGCACTTCACCAAAGAATGTTTTTTCCCCCGTGGAGGGATTGCGTGTAAACGCGACACCGGAGCCCGAATCGTCGCTGAAATTGCCATAGACCATGGCCTGCACATTGACTGCTGTACCAAGGGATTCGGGAATATTATTCATTTCACGGTACACCTGGGCCCTTGGTGTATGCCATGACTGGAACACGGCTTCGACAGCCAGTAATAATTGCCGGAATGGGTCCTGCGGGATATCTACCAGGTTCTTGAATTGATCGATAACCCGCTGCCAGTCTTCGGCTTCCATTTCGATATCGAGTGTTTTGCCTTCCTGCTTCTTGTAGGTATTAATAATTGATTCAAACTTTTCACCATCAGCCCCCAACACCACATTGGAAAACATCTGAATGAAGCGGCGGTAACAGTCATAGGCAAAACGGGCATTACCTGTTTTCCTGGCAAGCCCTTCAACAATTTCATCATTGAGACCAAGATTGAGCACGGTATCCATCATGCCGGGCATGGAAACGGGGGCGCCTGAGCGAACAGATAGAAGCAGGGGGTTCTCAGGATCGCCGAAATTACAGGCCATCTTATGTTCCACCAGGTCGAGGGCAACACGGTATTCCTGCTCAAGGCGATTGGGCAGTTTGTTACCGTTTTCAAAATACTCACGACAGGTATCAGTAGTGATTATGAATCCGAAAGGAACGGGTAGTCCCAGGTTGGTCATCTCACAGAGATTGGCACCTTTGCCTCCGAGGAGATCAAGGTCGTCCTTTTGTCCTTCATTGAAAAGGTAAACACGTTTTGCCATGGAAAAATCCGATTAGTGGTTAGAACAGAAACTATACGAGTTACAGAGATAGAAACATATGACTCAGGGATAACTATTTTACACGCGAAAGTTATTCAGGGATTGATTACAGTACGAAAACCGATATGGGAAGTCCCCAGGCCTTTACTCTGTGCCTGCCTTGCCTCTGGTCGGTAACGCATGCAGTAATTTGGTGCGCATAAATAGGAGCCACCTTTGATCACCGCCACGGGCTCGCCTGGCTGATTGGGATCATAACCTTCCGGATATTTTTCCTGGTCCGGAAAGGCATGATTGTAGAAATAGGGTGATTGGGTCCACTCCCAGACGTTGCCGATCAGGTCATAGAGCCCATAATTATTTTCATCAAAACAACCCACTGGGGCAGTGCCGGTATAACCATCCCTTGGGTCATGCTGGAAAGGAAATAAACCCTGCCAGGTATTTGACTGGTAAGAGCCGTCTTCATCTCTCATCAGGCTGCTTTGAGCGGCAAATTCAAATTGTGCTTCGGTTGGAAGTGCATGTCCTTTCCATTCTGCAAAGGCCAGTGCATCTTCATAGGCAATATGAACCACAGGATGATTTTCAAGTCCATCAATACTGGATCCGGGTCCCTTTGGTTGATGCCAGCTGGCTTCTTCCATGAATGACCACCAACCGGAAAAGACAGTGACCTTTTCTTCGCTGATATGTGGTGTAAAGACCGCAGAACCTGGAAGAGGTGCTCCATTGGGGTTTTCAATCCCACGCTCAGCAAGAGTCAGGTAGCCAGTGGATTCGACAAACTCGGTGAACTCGGCATTGGTGACTTCATGTTGAGCCATCCAGAATCCTGCAACAGTTTCTTCATGGGCAGGACCTTCTTCAAAGTAGGTGCCTTCGGCTCCCATGGTAAATGTGCCACCTGGTACCCATACCATGCCGGGGTAAGGTGATTCAGCTGGGGGAGAAATTGAACATTGAGCGGCTAAGTTATTTTGGTCTGCCCCGGGGATAGCAGCCTTGAAGCCAAGCCAGCCTAACGCTGCAACAATAGCCAGTCCTGACAGGCCCAGGACAAGGAAAAAAGATTTATTCCGGGTAGACATAAATAACGCCGTTTTCTTCCTCGTATCGTTCCCACAGGGCAATCATCTCGGCGAGTTTTTCAGGCAGTTCTGTGCCAAGGTCAGTTTGCTCCATAGGGTCATCTTCAAGATTGAAAAGCAGCCATTTTGCATTGTCACCGGCTGCGCGATCCCAGACTATTTTCCAGCTATCTTCTCGAATCGAACGGTGGCCATTTAATTCCCAGCCAGTGTAACCCTCGTGAATCTCTTCAGTTTCCCCGGTCAGAATAGGCAGTAGCGATTTTCCCTTGATAGGTACCACGTCACGACCCTGGAAACTTGTTCCGGGATGCTGCGTGCCGGCTATAGCAAGAAAGGTGGGAAGTACGTCCATCACGGTGCTGAATCCGTCTGTACGTGTACCGGGTTCTATCATTGTGGGGTAATGCACGAATGCAGGGACATGGATGCCGCCTTCAAAACCGGTCGCCTTGTGTCTGCGGAATCGTGTTTCGCTGACAGTGGCCCAGTTACGCCCATACATGACATAGGAGGTGGCACTGCCCAGGTTGTCCAGGCTGTGGTCATACTGACCACCTGTTATGAATTCCTGGTAACGCGGTGACAGATCCAGGCGGTTGGATTCTGCACCATTGTCTGACATGAACATGATGAAAGTGTTGTCGAACTCATCAATTTCCTTGAGATAGTCGATGACTTCACCCACATATTTATCCAGTTCACTGACCATGGCTGCATAGATTTCCATGCGTCTTGCAGAATAGGCTTTTTCTTCATCGTCCATGTCATTCCAGCGCGGGCTGAAGATATCCATTGGCATGGGTTCGGCATCTTCGGGGACGTGGCCAAGTGCTTTCATGCGCTCAAACCGGCGCAGGTAAGTCGCTTCAAAGCCGTCATCATAAACACCCCTGAAACTGGCAATCACATCTGCTGGTGCCTGCAGGGGCCAGTGGGGGGTGGTGTATGCAAGAAAACTAAAGAATGGTTTGTCCTGGTCGCGATCTTCATCGATGTACTCGATCATCTTGTGGGTGTAATCACGCACCGTGTACCAGTCATCATCCACCTGGACCATTTCGTCCCCATCACGGTAATTGGCATTTTGTGGACCACGCCAGTCCCAGGGTCCCAGGTGGGCTGCGCCATCCAGTGAGATGAAATTTTTCTTGAAGCCCCTCGCGTGAGCGCCATTTTCCACTTCCATGCCCAGATGCCATTTGCCGGTCATATAGGTGTTGTAGCCGGCATCAGTCATCAGTTCTGCCAGGCTGGCTACGCGAAAGCTCAGGTAGCCCAGGTAATTCGGGTTGCCGATATGATCAGGATGGGAGGGGGCGCTTTGCACACCCACGCCGGCCATGTGGTTGTCAGTGCCAGACATCAACATGGAGCGGGTTGGGCCGCACGTCATGCTGGTATAAAAATCAGTGAGCAGCATGCCATTGGAAGCAAGCATGTCCAGGTTGGGCGTAGGGATTTCACTGCCATAGAAGCCAAGATCCGCATAACCCAGATCGTCAGCCACAATCAGAACAATGTTGGGTCTATCGTCAGTGGCAGGTTGGGAAGCAACAGTTTCTGCGGTGTTCTGTTCATCACTGCTGCAACCGGCAAGCAGAATAAAAACGGCTAATAGAGAAGCAATAACAGGGCAATTACTCCTGTAGATTTTCAATGACATGGTTCCCCTCCGGAATGGACTTATTCTTTAACGATATTTTAGAAATCGGATGAAAGATGAAATGTCCTGGTCAATTCCTCAATAAATATTCTTTGCCCATGATAATAGGGCCTGGTGGTTAATGATTGTGTTGTTGATAGTACTCATTACCACCTGAAACGCAAAATGCATATTGGCCTCTTCTTTTTCAGTCAGGAGCATAGCAGAATTCCTGATAAGACTGGTTTCCCCTGGCAACTGGAAGCACATAATAAAAAGAGCCTTTTCACAGCACTTCATCACCTGCTTTAGCGCGTAAGTGCTTGAAAATTTGGGTGATAGGGTCTAACTTCCTATCAATCTCGAATTTCATAAGTTTTTGCCATGACAGACAATTCAATTTCCCAGGATGATGCGGCCCCTTTAGCTGATTCCAGTAAAACCATTTTTGGACATCCCCGCGGCCTAGTCATCCTGTTCTTCACTGAAATGTGGGAACGTTTTTCCTATTACGGAATGCGCGGCCTGCTCATTATTTACCTGACCCAGCATTTTCTGTTTTCAGATGAGCGCTCAACAATCATGTACGGTGCCTATACGGCGCTGGTATACGTGATGACAATCATAGGCGGCACATTGGCAGATAAGTACCTGGGGCAGCGCAAGGCGGTAACTTACGGTGCAATCCTGCTGGTGCTGGGGCATTTCGGTATGGCCTTTGAAGGCAGTGGTTCCAGCGAAATCCTTACCTTTAACGGTCAGGATTACCAGGTGACTCTCGATGGACGTGGTGGCGATGCCAACCAGATTATCATTTCCGATTTCGGTACTTCCCGAATCAGTTTCAGCGATGGGGCCACTCAAATGATTATCGAAGACCCGGCTGCAGTTGGTTTGCCTGCAACCATCGCCACGGACAGTTACACCACACGAATCGAAACTGAATCGCTGTACCTGAATATCCTTTATTTATCCCTGGCACTGATTATTGCCGGTGTGGGATTCCTCAAAGCCAATATTTCGACCATCGTCGGCGCACTTTATGGATTCGGTGATGCCCGCCGTGATTCCGGATTTACTATTTTCTATATGGGTATCAACCTGGGGGCATTTTTGTCTTCCTGGACCTGCGGGATTCTTGGCATCGTGTATGGCTGGAAATACGGTTTTGGCCTTGCTGGAATAGGGATGCTGGCTGGTCTTGCCGTATTCCTGAAATACCAGCACTGGCTTGAAGGCAAGGCTGAACCGCCGAGCCTGGAAAAATTGAAGCAAAAAGTGTTTGGTCCTATCAATGTCGAGCAAATGTGCTATCTCACCGGACTTTTGATCGTGATGGTATCCCTGCTACTCGTCATGAATTCGCACCTGGTTGATGAAAGTTATGTGGGTATTCTTGGCATCCTGGTTTTCCTGTATCTGATTTGTTATGCCGTCATGCGTTGCAGTGGGCAGGAACGCGACAGGATGCTTGCAGGTATTTATTTCATCATGGCCCAGATTCCTTTCTGGGCACTTTTTGAGCAGGCTGGTTCATCGCTGAACCTGTTTACAGATCGTCTGGTGGATCGCACCATTCTTGGCTGGTCAGTTCCAGCGCCGGTATTCCAGTCCCTGAATGCCATGTTTATCGTGATGTTTGCACCTGTTCTCGCATGGCTATGGATTACCCTGGATAAAAGGAACATGAACCCATCGACACCCGTGAAATTTGCCATGGGTGTCTTTATGGCGGGCTTGGGATTTCTCTCACTGGTTGGCGGAATGTCCATGTCCGGTGAGGCGGGCATGACGGCAGTATTTTTCATCTTCCTGATCTACTGGGTGCATACCATTGGTGAATTGATGGTGTCTCCCGTAGGGCTTTCAGCTGTCACTAAACTGGCCCCGGCACATGCGGTAGGAATGACCATGGGTGCATGGTTCCTGTACAGCGGGCTTTCCAATTACCTGGCCGGGGTGATCGCGTCAACAACCGGTGCAGAAACCATTGGTGGACAACTGGCAGATGCTGCTGCGGCCAAGGCAACCTATATTGAGGTGTATTCCCAGGTGGGGTATATCGCCATGGGTATTGCCATAGTGATGTTGATGATTTCTCCGATCATCAAACGCATGATGCACAACGCCTGATTGGCATTTTTAAGTAAATCATCAGGTTTTTTCACTTGAAATAAGGTGCATAGCAATAAGGTCTGCGCGATACTTGGCAGTCCTTTTTCTAGCCATATTCAACTATTAATATTCAGTTTTTCAAATCAGATTTCTTAAGTAAGGATAATTTCATGTACAAGTTCAGATTACTTTCCCTGTCTATTCTCGTTGCCCTGGTGGCAGCCTGCGGTGGCAGTGAAGAGACTGCAGCCCCATCCAGTGAGCAGACATCCACTCCAGCAATGCAGGCAGTCGACTCGGCTTTTGCCAATGTTTCACAGGAGAGACTGGAGAATGCAGAGAACGAACCGGAACAATGGCTCACTTATGGTGGTGGTTATAAAGAACAACGGTTCAGCCGACTTGATCAGATCAATGTCGACAATGCAGACGAGTTGGGACTGGCCTGGTGGGTGGATATCCAGACCAACCAGGATCAGGAGTCCACGCCACTTTATGTAGATGGTGTCATTTACTTTACCGAATCCTTTGGTCAGGTCACTGCCATTGATGCATCCAGTGGAGAAACACGCTGGCGTTTTGACCCGCAAGTGGAAGGAAGCGTGGTTGGCAAAGGCTGCTGTGGTGTCAGTAATCGGGGTGCCGCAGTATATGAAGGCAAGGTGTTTGTTACGGCTTACGATGGACGCATGTTTGCCCTGAATGCTGAAACCGGAGAAGCCATCTGGGAAACCCAGACCGTGGACGAAGAACTTAACTACACATCAACTGGTGCAGTGCGCGTTGCTAACGGTAAGGTTTTCATCGGTAACGGTGGGGCGGAATTTAGAACTCGTGGCTATGTTTCTGCAGTGGATGCCAACACTGGCGAGATCCTCTGGCGCTTCTACACTGTGCCGGGTAATCCAGAGCTTGGTTTTGAAAACAACGCCATGCGCATGGCGGCAGAGACCTGGAATGGCAACTGGTGGGAACTGGGTGGCGGTGGTAGCACCTGGGACGGAATTACCTATGACCCCGAAACCAACCTGTTGTTATTTGGCGTAGGCAACGGCGCGCCATGGAATCCCCTGGTACGCAGCCCGGGTGGTGGCGATAACCTGTTCCTGAACTCCATCGTCGCGGTCGATGCTGACACCGGTGAATATGTCTGGCATCACCAGCAGATCCCGGGAGAAGAGTGGGACTTCGATTCCGTCCAGCAGATCACTATTGCGGATCTTGAGGTGGATGGCGAGATGCGCCACGTGGCCATGCAGGCTGCAAAAAGCGGCTTTTTCTATATGCTGGATGCCTATACCGGCGAGCTATTGAGGGCCAACAATTTTGTGCCCGTGAACTGGACGTCCGGCTATGACATGACCACCGGCAGGCCCATTATCAATGAGGCTGCGCAGTACACGAAACGTGAAGTCGGCACCATAATTCAGCCTGGCCCGGCCGGTGCCCATGGTGCTAATCCAATGTCCTTTAGCCCTGATACCGGTTTGCTCTATATCCCGGCAAGGGAAAGCAGCATGGCATTCGCCAATGCGCCGGAAAATATCGACGGACGATTTAATCTCGGCATGGAATATTTTGGCCATGACTATGCCTACGACGACCCTGAAAACACTATTCCGCGTGGCGGCTCCACTAAGCTGGTGGCCTGGGACCCGGTGGCAGCTGAAGAAGTCTGGGCAATCGAGGACTCGCCTGTAGGCGGCGCACTGACCACGGCCGGCGGCCTGCTGGTCAAGGGCGGCGGTGAGACTCTTGGTATTTATAATGCCGAGGATGGGACCGAGCTGAAGATGTTTGATACAAAGGCCAGTGCCTATTCCGGGGCTATCACTTATATTCACGAAGGTGAACAATATATTGCCCAGGTAGTGGGCGGTCCCTCTTTCCTGGGTTACTACGCCCCTACCTATGCACGACTGCTGGTTTACAAGATTGGCGGTGATGCGCAGCTTCCGGAAAAAGTGGAATACACCCAGCGTCCGCTCGCGCCACCCGAGGAATCAGCCAGCGAGGAGCTGGTCGCGACAGGTGATGCGCTATATGGAGAAAACTGTGCCATGTGTCATGACGTTGGTGGCATGGCACGCAGTTCATTCCCGGATCTTCGTCGCACGCCATTGCTGCATTCACAGGAAGGGTTTGACAATGTGGTTCTTGATGGTGCACTTGCCGACAGGGGGATGACGTCATTCGCCGCGAACCTGGATTCGGATCAAACGGCAGCTATCAGGCATTACATTATTTCCGAGGCGCATATTGCCATGAATACCCCTTCGCCTTTTGGGCCACCACCCGATGAGGTGGCACCGGAAGATTTGGAAGAGGTAGAAGAAGCAGCACAACAGAACTAAAAATGACCGGGCGAAAGCCCGGTTTTTTTATTCAAAAAAAACCCCCGCAGGTGCGGGGTGATTTATTATTTTAATCAAGCGGGGGAATTCTTCAGTCCATTCCGGGTAACGACTGGTTATCTGTGTAAATACAGTTAGCCTCACGCACATCGGATCGTAAAACCCTGTCCCTGAATTTGACATGTTTCCACTCGCCTTCCCAGTGCTCGGGATCAGTAAAAGTAAATTCTATTGCCAGTGTGTTGCCATCATTGATCATCTGGTAACGCTCGACGATTTTAAGGTCTTTACCTGCAGGAACACCTGCCTGTATCAGATGGTTTTCGCCGATAAATCCGGTAGTTTCGACAACAAGTGTGTCGCCTTCCCAGTGACCCAGTGATTCACCATGCCAATTCCTTTCACGGATATCTTCAGGGATTCGTTCCCTGCCATCGAGGTAGATGACGCGGTAGTCATTATTTAATCTCGATACCATGTAAATTGCTGTGGGATATTGCAGCATCATCAGGGAGCCATACCTTGTCATAAAGCGTGGCATACCGGGGGGATAGCAAAAGGCAGTTGGGTCACCAAACCTGACACCTTCTTCGCTGGCTGCCTTGTATTCATCAAGATAGGCCTGGGCTTTTGGCGTGAGTTTGGGTTTTGGCTTGAATTCGAAAGACCCGTAATTGGCGCGCCAATCATCTTCACCCCTGAATTGCCAGACACCGGTAAGATCAAATGCAGGGGCAGGGCGTTCCTTGGCAAGGTTATCCGGGTCAAGTGCACCTGACATTTGTCCGGTTACAGAACTGTCACCAGGACTGCTTCCACTGGAAATAATTGGCAGCTCGGCAGGTCGTGTTTTGGCTTCGCGTTCCTGCCAGGTTTCTCCTGCAGGTGGGGGTTCCCAGTCCAGTAAGGCGGGATATACCAGCCTTTGTGTCTCGACAGGAGCTTCCATGTTATAGGCTGTATTATCTGCGCCTATCATGCCTTCAATCAGGCCTCCAGGCCGGCCCGATTTAAGTGGGTATATCTTTACAGTGATCTCATCACCCCTGGAGACTGAAGTGCGGTTAAAACCCATAGCCTGCATTCCAGCAATACTCTGGCCTTCAATTTTCCATTCTTCAGTTTCCCCATCATCATTGACGACATCCAGGGTCAGGATCATATGAGGATTGCGGAGCAGAAACTGGGTCACAGTTCCTTTCTTTAAAATGGTCCTGGTCTGGTCAAAAACAACAGTCGAATGGTGGGCAAAGCTGAGCTGGCTTAATAACAATATAAATAATAGGGTTATTTGTTTGTTCAGGAGTTTCATGGCTTTCTCTCTGGAATTAAGTTGTAATTACAACAATATTAGTAGAGCATACCCAGAATTAGGTAATTCGTCCAATAAATTGTGGACGAAAAATGAAGAGCGGGTTATGCTTGTTTAAAAGTACTTGTAAATACAAATATATATATTACCCGGGGGGGAATAAAATCAATGAAAAAACAACATTTTTATAAAGCTCTGGCATTGCTTGTGAGTGGTGCAGCCGCATCTACTGCAGCTTATGGCCAGGCTACGCTTGAGGAAATCACTGTAACCGCACAAAGACGTGCAGAGGATTTGCAGTCTGTGCCAGTCGCTGTGACCAGCTTTCGTCCAGAAGAGCTTGACCGACTGGGTGTAACAGACCCACAACAAATGGCCGATTTTGTACCGAATGTCAGTATTGGCGATGGCACAGGCCGAGCCAACGTGGGCGCCCAGTTTTCCATTCGCGGGGTCAATGAGGCCCGTATTTCTCCAGTGCTTGATCCGGCCGTCGGTATCTATATTGACGAGGTCTATTATGGTAGACCAATTACCAACTTCCTGCGTCTGCTGGATGTTCAGGCCGTAGAAGTACTTCGTGGACCCCAAGGGACGTTATTTGGTAAGAATTCAACGGGTGGTGCAATTGTTTATACAACTGTGAAGCCAGATGTCGATGCTGGAATGAGTGGTTATGTCAAAGGCGGTTTCGGTGAATTTTCCCGTGCCAATTTACGAACAGCCCTCAATATTCCTCTGTCCGAAAACATTGCTGCTCGTGTTTCGTATGCTCATATGGAACGTGATGGCTGGGTGGACCGAATTTCGGATGGTGTTGGCCTTGGTGCAGATGATACTGATTTTTTCTCGGCTAAACTGCGATATCAGCCTGATGACAAACTGACCGTTGATATCGGCATTGATTACACTGAATCTTCATCCAACGGTGGCGCCAGTAAACTGATTGATTACTTTGGTAACAATGGCGGATTCGATGATCCCGCTACTCCAGGCATTGAAGGGGATACCACGGCGCCTATATTTACTGGGGGTATCTCGAACATTGCGGCGTATAACACCCTGTTCCCTGCCGGCACACCAGAGCATTATGCGCCGACTATCCCGAGCGATCTGTACAAAATTTCAGGTGAGGGTTTTATAGGTAGCACCGATGCCGAAAGTACCGGTTTTAGCCTGGCAATAAATTATGATATTTCAGATACCGTGACTTTCCGGTCGATTACCGGTTATCGTGACATGGAAACATTGGAATTCCGCGAGTCGGATGATAATGCATTTGCGCGGTCATTTTTTGACAGCAAAACGCTGGATAATAGTGATTTCTGGTCACAGGAATTTCAGTTTACTGGTTTGGCCTTTGATGACAGGTTGAATTATGTAGTCGGTGCATATATCTCAGAAGAAGAACCTACTCTGAGACAGCTTGAAAACAAAGATTACCGAGCAGTAGACCTATTTGGCACGCTGGAATTTCGCGGTACAAGGGCGCAGGTTACCGAGAGCAGCGGTATTTTTGCGCAGGGCGACTGGTTAATAAACGACTCTCTGACTCTTACCCTGGGTGTTCGCTCGGTGAAGGATAAGAAAAGTTTTAACACATTCGACCAAGGTGTTTTTGATGCTGCACTGGATCAGCGACTTTTCGAAATATGGGCTATTGATCCCAATGGCCCTGACGATAACAGCAACTATCCGGACCTTGATCCACGTGGTGGTCCCAATGTGCTTTATCCAAATGGCGATGGTGCTACTTATGGTGGCTGTACAGAAGCCAGCCCCTGCTTCATGTCGGGAAACAGCATAGTGGGTACTGAAGCTGAAGCGGCCGTAAGTGGAAGCGACACATTTACAACGGTTACGCCTCGAATAGCACTGGAATGGCAGGCACGTGACAACATGATGTTTTATGCCGCGGCTACAAAAGGTTTTAAATCCGGTGGCACCAATGACACCGTAGCCGATATCAATACGCCTTTTGAACCAGAAGAGCTCTGGAACTATGAATTTGGTGCACGTTTGCAGTCAGAGGACGGGCGGATCAGGGCTAACATTACCGTTTTTGAAATGGATTATTCAGATAAACAATTGACTGTAACTGCTGATGATCGTTGTAACCGTCGTTGCACCATCAATGTTGGCGATGCGACTATTTCGGGAATTGAAATAGAAGCTATTGCCTTGCTTACGGATAATCTCAGATTTAACCTGGGCTATGGTGGCCTGGATGCAGAATGGGATACCTATACACAGTTTGCTGGTGTAGAAAACGATTCACCATTTAGTCGCGCACCGGAAAATTCCTTTACTGCTGGACTGCGTCATGAAATGAATCTTTCCGCGGGTGGAAGCCTAGTCAGTTCAGTGAATTATGCCTATAAGGATGATCAGCAAAGTAGTGGTCAGGATTCTACAACTTTGACGATTCCTTCCTATGATCTGGTTACTGCCCGAATTAGCTATGTGTCACCGGAAGGAAACTGGGAAGCCTCATTATTTTGCAATAACTGCACCGATGAAGAATATATTACCGGAGGTGCGGCCTGGGCTGGTTCAACAGCAGGTAGTGGCTTTCCCTACAAGCCAGTTGACCATCCGGCTTATATAAGTTCCGATCCTAACGTGGGTGATCAGAACCCTCGGGGCAATGCACCTCCAGGAATTACCCTGGTTAACGTTGGTGCGCCTAGAATGATTGGCGTTGATTTCAGTTATTCTTTCTAAATATATCTGCTTGGAAAAAAAGCCCGCCTTTTGGCGGGCTTTTTTATTTCCGGAATTCTTACCCAGGAAAATTGAAAGTATGTTTTTACAACTAAATTCTTCACAGGCCTTGTAGTAGTTGATATCTTCTGTACAAGGCATCAGGAGTATCCAGTTTTTAAGTTCTGCATCCTGAAACTCTAGATTGATAAGCCTGAGATATATTGTGCAGGTTGCCTCTAAACATTCATCGCAATACCAAGATAGTAGATAAATAAGGACTCCAATGGCACATGACCTTGATTTACGAAGCCTGCTGACATACAGGCTGGTTGCCCTGTCCCGTGAAATTAGCTATTACAATCAACGCGACGCTAATCCAACGGGTGACTTGAATATTCCTGAAATGAGAATATTGAGTATTCTGTATTCAATGAAAAAAGCCAGTCTTTCAGACTTCGTGAAAAATGCACTTCGCGGAGATCCGGGCAATATGAGTCGATACATCAAGAGTCTGGAGCAAAAGGGTTATCTTAAATCAATGCGGGATAAAGAAGACAAGCGCCTGAAGTGGCTTTCACCTACAACCAAAGGTAAAAATGCAGCGGAAAAATATATACAGCAGCGAATAAAGCACAATGATGATCTGTCCGGTGAATATACAAAGAAAGAACTGGCCCAACTTTCAGTATTACTGGACAAAGCGGCCTCTTATTATGAAAGAAAAGGAGAGCAGTGAATTAATTAAGAATACATGTAAATAAGTAGCTTCCCGATCAGGAACATTCCTGCAATCAAGAACGGCTCTGGTAATACCAGATGATCGCATTTCAGAAAACATTCTGCTCCAATCTCTAATACTTGTAATTACAAATATATTTTTATATATTTGCACCTGTTGATTAATAATTTTTTCAAAATTACTCAGAGAGAATTTTGAGTATTGACCAGGGAACACACTTTTTCCTTTTAAACCATAATGAATAAATACATATTGATAAATATCCAGAAAACATTGATAGCGTTGGTCTCACTTGTTGCCAGTGTATTTGTGAGTGCCCATCATTCCCATTCGAACCTTGACAGGAATAATATCCAGCAACACCGGGGTGTAGTGACTGAATATAGTTGGAAATCACCACATGTTTTTATCAAGGTGTCAGCACCGAACCAGGCTGGTGAGGTTGTTGAATACAGTATTGAACTGCTTCATCCACCCGCCATGCAACGCAGAGGATGGAGTAAAGATTCCTACAAGCCTGGAGACTCGATTACCTGGGAAGGCGCCAGTGATAAAAACCCCAATCGTTATTATTCCGGCTTGAATTGGTCGCAAAGAGGAGACGGGCAGTTTTTTGGACAGGATCTTGAAGAGGAAGAAATAAATCCATCCACAGACTTCACAGGCACCTGGGTCAGAGATTTGCGTGGTGGTGAAGGCACTTACTACCCACCCAAGGGATGGCCGCTAACTGCGCTGGCCCAGAATGAAGTGGACAACTTTGCAGTGGAGCAAAATCCAGCCCTGCAATGCGAAGAGCAGGGTCCTCCAAAAGCGACAACTTTACCTTACCCCATCAAAATCAGTAGACCTGATGAAAACCGAATTTTGATGGATTATGAATTGCGTTCGGGCTCACGCGTAATTTACCTAAAGGATGCTCCGGAACCGGGTGAACCGACAATGTGGGGTTATTCGCTAGGCAGGTTTGAAGGTGATGAACTGGTTGTTGAAACGAATAACTTCGTGGCGCAGCGTTGGGGTAATGCAACAGGGATCAATTCAAGTGAAGCAAAGAATCTTGTAGAGCGTTTCAAACTGACTAATGGTGGTATGTCACTTGAAATGGCAATGACTATTTCAGACCCGATGTATTTATCCGAACCATTTACTTTTGAATACTACCTTTCAAAAATACAGGATCGGGAGTTTGTTGATGTTGAATGTTCAACGGAAAGTGCAAGGTTATACTTAGAAGGTGGATATTCCGACTAGGATTCCCTTCTTTAAGGACTTTGGTCCTCCAATTCTTTCCACGCCAGATCATTTCAGTACTCTTGTAAAAGCCGGGATTTACCCGGTTTTTTTTCCTCTTTAAGCCACGAGTTGCCAGAAGCTTGCGGCTTGTATCCATCTATCATATTCTCAACTGATCTTGAAACGGAGGCTGATATGAATATATCCAAAACAGCAGTACAACTGGTCTGTGGCGCAGTATTGGCTTTTTCCACAACAATCACTTTTGCCCACCACGGCTGGTCCTGGTACGGCAATGAACCCTTCGAATTAACCGCTGAAGTGGTGGCGACCCATTTCGGTAACCCCCATGATCGACTGACTCTGAAAGATGCAGATGGCAATGAATGGGATGTGCTTTTAAGCCCGCCAGGAAGAAGTCGGCGCGCTGGTTTCACTGAGGCCAATGTCAACGTGGGTGATGTTGTAACGGCTTATGGTCACAGACGCAGTGAAGGCAACAACTTTGAAATGAAAACTGAGCGGATCATAGTGGGAGATAAACTTTACAATCTCTATCCAAACAGAAGCTGAGCAAACGTTTTTTTATAATGACAAAATTTATTTTTATCGGGAAATATCAGTATGAAAAAGACAGATAACAAACTACAACGTCGGGCCCTGATGACAGGTGTGGGAGTTGCCATTGCCGGTGCAACCCTGAGCGCTTCCGCCAATGCTCAGGAAAGTAATTCAGGGTTTCAACCGGCCCGGCACGCCACAGATGCCTGGTATGATGAAAAGCCAAGCCAGCATCGTGTCTTTATTGATTCTTCTACGCCTCTTGGTGGGTCAGATGCGCCGCGTTATGCCTTTAATATTATGAACTCACACATAGTTGCGAACGAGGGTAGTGATGAGGACTACTCCATGATTGTCTGCTTTCGTCATGGTTCTACGCCTTTCGGATTTAACGACTCCATCTGGGAAAAATACAGCGAATACCTTACAGCCCGTATGACTGATTACACGGATCCGGAAACCGGTGAGGTTCCAAAAAGGAATATGCTCAATGTTGCTGCTGGTCCGTTTTCTGGCGCTACGCTGGATGCAATGACTGAAAGAGGTGTGCGTTATGCTGTATGTGCAACCGCTTCCAGAGGGATGGCAGGCTTGATCGCCCGTGGAACTGGCCAGACAACGGATGAGGTATTTGCAGAACTTGAACGCGGACTCATTCCCAGCGCCAGGTTCGTCACTGCCGGTGTGCTGGCGGCGACCCGTTCCCAGGAATACGGTTACAGTCTCTTATACGCCGGATGATTTCAGCCCCGTCGGCTTCTTCCCGGCCGGATGATCTTGTCGATTCCCGTCTGGTATTTGCACACAGTATTGCAGCACTGGTTACGGTGCTGTTGGCCATCGTCTTTGGCATCATCATTTCCCTGCAGTTTTTTGCACCGGACATAGCCGGACCCTGGTTGTCTTCAGCCTGGGGCAGGCTGCGATATGCCCACACCCAGGGCATCATGCTGGGCTGGCTCGGCAATGCTTTCCTGGCCTTCCTTTATCATGCAGTTCCTGTCCTTACAGGCAGAAAAGTCACCAGTGTTTTGCTGGGCCGTTGGATGTTCGGTCTGTGGAATTTTGTCGTGGTGCTGCCCGGATGGCTCCTGGTGCTTTCAGGTGTCAGCCAACCAGTAGAGTGGGCAGAGTTTCCATTGGTCATTGATGTCTTTGTGATCGTCGCGCTGCTATGTGCAGCCATTCAGTTTCTGCCACCTTTTTTTAAAAATGGCCTGGAGGAATTGTATGTGTCGAGCTGGTACATCATCGGTTCGCTGGTGTTTACATTGCTTGCCTACCCGATGGGTAATCTTGTGCCCGGCCTGGTTTCCGGTGCTGAAAGCGCAGCGTTTACCGGGCTGTGGATCCACGATGCCGTTGGTCTGTTTGTCACGCCGCTGGCACTTTCCATTCTTTATTTTGTGATTCCTGCGACAACAGGCCGGCCTATCTTCAGTCACTTTTTATCCATGCTGGGTTTCTGGGGATTGTTTTTCCTCTATCCGCTCAACGGGACACATCACTATGTGTTCTCGGTGATTCCAATGGCAGCGCAGATGGGTGCAATCATTGCCTCCGCACTGCTGGGAGTCATTGTCGTTATCGTGGTGACGAATCTGTTGCTGTCCTTGCGGGGATCAGGTTATCTGCCAAGGCAAACATCATTACGTTTTGTCCTGCTGTCTGTTCTTTTTTACCTGGTCGTGAGTGTCCAGGGGGCATTGCAGGCACAAATGTCTATTAACCAGGTCGTGCATTTCACAGACTGGGTTATCGGTCATTCCCACCTGGCCATGCTTGGCTTTGCCACCTTTGCCGGTATTGCCGGCATAATTCATGCCTGGCAACGGATTCCCTTTGCCCGTTACAACCCGGTGGCAGTGGACTGGGCATTCTGGCTCCTGACCATTGGCATCCTGGTCATGGTCATTGATCTGACTATTGCGGGGCTGTTGCAGGCAGGTCTCTGGCAAAGCGGAGAACCCTGGTTTGAATCTGTCCGGCAGTCGCAACCTTACTGGATGGTCAGGACACTCTCTGCCATTCCTGTCACTGCAGGCTTTATGCTGTTGTTTTATGGACTGTTTACCGGGTCCAAAAATTATGGCGCCGAAGATGTCACGAGTTCTGCTACTGAGACTTTAAATGGTGCCCACAGTGAAGGCCCAACAAGCAGCCTGATAAAAATGTCTTACCGGGCGGCTCTGTCAGCAGCGCTGATATTTTTTACACTTTCTATTCTCTTGCTTGGTGTCTGGCCAGGCAGGGTGCTTGATCAGCAAATCAGTCAAACAGCACCCGAGTCATTTTTCGGGTTGTCGGCATCAGAACAACGGGGCAGAGAGATATACGCAAGGGAAGGGTGTGCTTACTGCCATACCCAGCAAATCCGTTACACCGCCGAAGATATCAGGCGGTTTGGCGCGCCAACACTTGCCTGGGAAGGTCAGTTCGATTCACCACATATGTGGGGCACACGTCGTATAGGCCCTGATCTGTCGCGCGCCGGTGGAACCCGAAGTGCTGACTGGCAACTCGCCCATCTATTTGATCCAAGGAGTGTTGTACCCTGGTCCATCATGCCGGGTTACCCCGCTTATTTTGATGGTTCGGCCAATCAGCCAAAACAGGAAGCCCGCGATCTTCTTGCCTATATCGAAACCCTTGGTCGTGCCCGTGAACTCGCCTGGCCTGATGGCGAACAGAATGCAGGAGCAAGCTACCCTGATGATCGCTGGGTACAGATGTCTGTCAATGCAGCGCTTAATGCCCATCCCGGGAGAGCGCGCGCCGGATCAGAAATACCGGATTTCGGCGTACCGGCAAGTAATGATCGTGGTCTGCAGTTATGGCAGTCTCTTTGTGCAGGGTGCCATGGCATGGACGGCCAGGGTGATGGTCCTGCTGCCAGCTGGCTTGAGCCGGCACCAACGGATTTATCCCGGTATGAATTTACTGAAGGCCGAATTGCTCAGGTGTTATGGGAAGGCGTTGAAGGCACTGCCATGTCTGCCTGGCGTCAGCTGTCCGGTGCAGACCTGGCGGCACTTGTTATTACTGCGGGCAGTTTCCATGCCCCGGAATCTGTCATTGAACCCGAAGATGAGCAGTTGGCGCTTGGAGAATCGGTATATACCGATAATTGTGTGCAGTGCCATGGAGAACAGGGACGTGGAGCCGGGTTTGCTGCACTGGACCTGTCGGTAATGCCCAGTGACTTTACTCGACAAAAACCTGCCCTTGGCGAAAGCCTCAGGGTACTGACGCAGGGGATTGAAGGGACATCCATGGCCCCCTGGAATGATCGCCTTACCGATGAAGAGATGCTTGCAGTTAGTCATTACCTGCGCAGTTTCTTTGGAGGTGGCCAGTGATTATCAATGTTATTGTCCTGGCATCCCTGGTTCTGGCTGGTGTATACCTCTTTCTATGGTTGCTGAGGAAGGATGTTCGCGACAAAATTGAGGAACCGAAATACCGGTTCCAGGAAAACGTGGAAAGGTATGATGGTATTGTGCATAGCAGTGCAACTAGTGATGCATCACATGTTGCAGGAAAAGAGCAGGGCAATTCATGAGTGATAACAGCAGATCAGGTTTTATGATTATTCTTGCGATCACGGTATTGATCGGTGCTGTGCTGTTTCTATTAAACAGGGAAGACTCATCAATGGTTACAGACAATGGCAGTCCTGTCATTGCTGAAGCCACTGCGGAATTTGGAGAACGGCTGCTCAGGGAAACCACTTTATATATGGGGCCAGATCAACCTGATCCGGCAAAGCGATTGATTGGCAACAGGCTTGATTGTGCTTCATGCCACCTGGAGACTGGGAAACAACCCGGTACACTTTCCCTACTGGCTTCATCAACACGCTATCCGCGCTTTTCCGGACGTGACGGTGGTGAACGTGATCTGCGTGATCGTATCAATGGTTGCATGCAACGCAGTATGAACGGGCATCCCCTGGACAGGGACAGTATCGAGATGATTGCCATGGAAAAATACATTCTCGAGCTGGGACAGCAATTTGCCATGATGAGCGAAAGCAAAATAGTCTCGGATGAGCCGCCGTTGTTTGCTGAGCCGGATCGCAGGGCCGACCCGGAAGCAGGGCTGATTGTTTACCGGGACAAATGCCAGATCTGCCACGGCATAAATGGTGAGGGCCTGAAAGAATCGACCGACCTGGCCAAGGGGTATCTCTTCCCGCCGCTTTGGGGACCTGACAGTTATAACAACGGGGCCGGAATGAATCGTGTGCTGACCGCTGCGCGTTTTATCAAGGCCAGGATGCCGCTGGGTGAGCCGGATCTGACTGATGATGAGGCTTATGATGTGTCGGCCTACATCAACTCACAGCCCAGGCCTGAAAAAAGCAATCTTGAAGCGGATTACCCAGAACTGTTTCGCAAGCCGGTAGACAGTCCATATCCCCCTTATGCAGACCCTTTTTCGCAGGAACAGCACAAGTTCGGGCCTTTCGCACCAATTCGGGAATACTATGCGAATCAGTAAAACAGAATGTCTGGTTACATCTCGGGCCTGATTCGCAGTAATATCAGTGATCAATACTCAGTATCTGGAAAGGATTTAAGAATGAAAATAAGCTTGATGAAATCGTTTGCTCTTTTACTGGTGGCTTTCCTGGCCTCATGTGCCAGCACTCCCGAACCAGTATGGATCGATGTTCGGACTGTCGAGGAATACAGCGCTGATCATATTGATGGAGATGCCAATATTCCCCTGGCGACCATAGATGCAGCAGACTTCGCATCACGTTATGACCTTGATACTGAAATCAATCTTTACTGCCGCAGTGGTAACAGGGCAGGACAGGCCAAGGCAATTCTCGAAGCGGCAGGATTTACCAATGTCATCAACCAGGGTGGTATTGACGATGTCAGGGGCTTGAGAAGTCCGGTAAATTGATTCGTAGTGCTTTTAAAAACATAGAGTTGTAACAACACACACAAAACCAATACAACAGGAAACTGCTATGTCCATGTCGACCATTGTGATACTGGTAATAATCGGTGTACTGATATTCTGGCTTGTAGGCATTTACAACAAACTGGTGACGCTGAAGAATCGTTATATGAATGCCTTTTCGCAGATCGAAGTGCAGCTAAAAAGACGATACGACCTGATCCCCAACCTGGTAGAAACAGCCAAGGGCTATATACAGCATGAACGGGAAACCCTTGAAGCAGTTATTGCTGCTCGTAACCAGGCGTTAAGCGGTCTTGAAAAAGCAGCAGCCTCACCCGGCAGTCCTGCCGCCATGCTCGACCTTGGTCAGGCAGAAGGTATGCTTGCCGGTGCAATGGGGCGACTGAATGTGGTTGTTGAGGCCTACCCGGACCTCAAGGCTAACCAGAACATGATGCAGTTGTCGGAAGAACTCACCAGTACGGAAAACAAGGTGGCATTCTCAAGACAGGCATTTAATGATTCGGTAACTGAATACAATACTTTCAAGCAGACATTCCCGCCGGTGATATTTGCCGGTGCCTTTGGTCATGCTGCCGATGCTTCGCTTCTTGAGTTCGAGGATTCAGAGGCTATGCAGGAAGCACCCAAGGTCAGTTTTTAATCTTCCCGGGATATTTAAGTTGTGAACTTTTTTGCCCACCAGGATGAGGCAAGAAGCCAGACTCGCAAACTGGTTTTCCTATTTATTGCTGCTGTTGTCACGCTGATTGTCCTGACATCTTTTCTCGTCATTGTTCTTTTTTTCGCTGCAGAAACACAGAATGCCGGTCTTTCTGTAGACATGCTGGGCAGCGAAGTTTTTCTTGGCGTCACAGCTGTTGTCCTTGCTGTTGTTGGGCTTGGCACTATGTTTCGCCTGGTTCAGCTGGGTGGTGGTGGCAAAGCGGTGGCTGAAGCCATGGGTGGAAGACTGCTCAATACCAGTACGCGCGATGCTGATGAGCGCAAGATTCTTAACGTGGTGGAAGAAATGGCGATAGCTTCCGGTTCGCCTGTTCCTCCAGTCTATCTCATGGAAGAGAAATCCATTAACGCCTTTGCTGCCGGTTATAAACCCCGGGATGCTGTGATTGGCATTACACGTGGTTGTATCCAGGAGCTTGATCGGGATGAATTACAGGGCGTTATTGCCCATGAATTCAGCCACATCTTTAACGGGGATATGCGCCTGAATATCCGCCTGATGGGATTGCTCTACGGGATCATGGTCTTGGGCATCATTGGCTACCACATTCTTCGCGGTAGCCGTTATCGCAGCAGCTCCCGATCCAGCAAAAATAACGGTGGCGGCATTATCTTTCTTGGCCTGGGATTGATAGTGATAGGTTATGGCGGCACCTTTTTTGGCAACATGATCAAGTCAGCCGTGAGTCGTCAGCGTGAATACCTGGCAGATGCTTCTGCTGTTCAGTACACACGCAATCCCGAAGGTATTGGTGGTGCACTGAAGAAAATTGGAGGTTATCCATCAGGCTCTATTATCGACGGTAAGGATGTGTCCGAGATAAGCCACATGCTGTTCTGTGATGGCATCAAGCACAGTTTCTCCGGCCTGTTTGCCACACACCCCCCGATTAATGAACGCATTAAACGCATTGATCCGCAATGGCGTGGAGGCAGTGCCCGACAATTTTCCGGTTCCGGTGAAATAGCCAGCGAGGAGGGTGCTTCCCATTTTGCCGGTAATTCGGGAGGCAGCGCCCTGGACAATATTGGCAGCCCCACTGCAGAAAATATCTCGCAAGCAGCGACAACACTGGCATCTATCCCGGTAAAAGTGATTGAGGAAGCGCATAATACCATGAGTGCTTCCTTGATGATTTACAGTTTGCTCATCAACCTGTCAGATGAAGCCGCTGCATCAGCTCAGTTGCAGATACTCAAACAGGAACTGGAAGACAATGATTATCAGTCCCTGGAAACCATCCGGAAGGAAGTTGCCTCGGTAAAACGTGAGGACTACCTCGTGCTTGTTGACCTGGCGATGCCAAGTCTCAAACAGTTGTCGAAAATTCAGTACAGGTTTTTCATGGCAGTGCTTGGCAAGCTGATCATGGCTGACAACAAGATTTCACTGTTTGAATGGTGCCTGTTCAAGATACTTCGTTATACACTCGATGAGCATCCTGACAGCAGGCTCAAATCCAGGTCATTAAAATCGTTGCACAAGGATTGTGAAGTATTGCTATCAGTCCTGGCTTTCTCTGGCCAGCAGGATGATAAGGAAGCCGAGTCTGCTTTTCTGGCGGCAAAGGAATACCTTGAACTCAATATGGGTATGCAATACCGGCACAATATAGGCGCCAATACTGGTCAGCTGGAGAAAGCGCTGGATTCACTCAATAACCTTAAACCGCTGGAAAAACCCAAGCTGCTGAAAGCAATGGCAGCAGCAATTAATGCAGACGGAAAGGTGACAGCTGAAGAAGGTGAATTACTGCGGGCCGTGGGCAGCCTGCTTGATTGCCCCATCCCGCCACTCCTGCCGGAGCAGCGGTTTATCTAATGCCTTGTTGGCCGGGTCGGCTTTATTCCAACTCTTTATTCCAACTCTTTATTTCAACTCTTTATTTCAAAAGAGTCTCGTAGACCTTGTCAAAAAACTCCAGCTTATCGCTTGAAGGAAGCATTTGAGTTTCGACAGAAATGTCATCTCCAAAGATCATGACATTGCCTGGTTCATTTTCAGTATAACCAGGCCAGACCGGCAGCCCCTGACTATTCACGCGGCTGCTGCGGGCAAAGTTCACGAAATACTGTGACATGGCGTTGCCCAGGGCCCGGTCTTCATCTAGCCACTCCGGATGCTGATCCCACTGGTTGAAGACATAAGCCAACTCTGCCACGTGAGTAGCTCCCCGCTCGGTACCGGGTGGTTCGTGCGTAAAATAATACACAAAGGAACTGAAGCCCCAGTCTGACTGGTACTTGGCAAGCTTGCGTGGCAGCCAGGCCATTTCATCATTGTAGGCCTGCTTGATGGCACCATCTGCACTGGAAGCATCATTGGCAGGGTACTGTGCTTTAAATTCGTCAGCCAGGTCGCCAAACAATTGTTCAGCCATTTGCTCGTAAGCATCGATGCTCTCGGCTCCAATACCAAAAAAGTTGGCTTCATCCCGATTGCTTCCGGCCAGCAGGTAGACAGGGTGCTGGTTTCCCTTGTCATAAATCTGCGCAATCTGTTCGGGTAAAAACCAACCATCGACAACCACTCTGCCGCCGGTAGGAAAGTGTTCAAATATTTCCTGTGACGAAGCCTTTCTTAAGTCGGACAGTGAAGATGCGCCAAAGGATTCCATCTGTTCCATGCCTGCAGATTCTGCCTCGGCCAGGGTCGGTTGCGGATTGGAAGTGAATCCAAGACCAATGACTTCGGTGCGGCTTTGCAGGATGGCACGGTGAACAAGGCCTCGGGCCAGGGGAGAGGCCGCCAGGCTACTGACCGCCATGGCGCCGGCAGACTCACCAAAAATGGTGACGTTCGTTGGGTCACCACCAAAGGCAGCAATATTGTCGTAGATCCATTCCAGTGCAGCGATAGCATCCAGCATGGCGTAATTGCCAGAGCTGTTGTTAGGCGATTCAGCGGTCAGTTCCGGATGGGCGAAAAAACCAAATGTACCAAGACGGTAATTGATAGTGACAACCACTGCACCTTTTGCCGCCAGGTGCTGGGCATCATATTGATTGCTTGATGCTGTTCCTGTGAAAAATCCACCACCATGAATCCACATCATCACTGGCAGGAGTTCATCCTGTGAGTTTGCCGGGGTAAAGACATTCAAATAGAGGCAATCTTCACTGCTGAGTTGCTGGTCTGCGCCAGGTGCAAAACCGCCCTGGACGCATCTGGGACCAAATTCAGTGGTATCGCGCACGCCGGACCAGCTGGCGGGAGGTTGCGGTGGACGCCAGCGGTTATTGGCTACAGGCGGCGCAGCAAAAGGGATGCCCCTGTAGACCATGACTTCACTGTTGTTGGCAGCCTCACCGGCAATCAAACCATCGGTTATCAGGAGAGGGTCGGGGAGCTGGGCGAAAAGTCGGGATGTTGTGAACACCAACAGATAAAACAGAATAAATTTTTTCATGAATCCCCCGTTATTCATTTCTATAACCAGTAACAGTCAGTCATTAAATATAGCAGTTTCATAGCCATCAATACTAAGCTGATTGTTTTCTTTCCAGTAATCCTCGATGCCTTCCCGGCCTTTATTCTCTGTCCAGGTGTCCAGTGAGCCTCGTTCGTCTATATAGTCCATCAGGGGTACAGCTTCACCACAGGATGTTTGCACCAGGTCTATATCCATGACAAAAAATTGCCTGGTCCCAAGGTGTTGTCGAAACATCGATTCAAAGTGATTCCATTGTTCATCCCTGGGATGAACAGCCCTGGCGGTGCCATATAAGCGCAGAATAAGAGGCTTCTTTTCAAATGAACAGAACATGATAGTGATCCGGTTGTTTTTCTTCAGGTGCGCTGCTGTTTCATTACCGCTTCCCGTGAGGTTTTGCCAGACCACCTGGCTTTTTGAAAGCACCCTGAGACTATCAGTGCCTTTTGGTGACACATTGACCCTTCCTTCGGGACCAGCTGTGCCGGTAAAAAAGAGATGTTGTCGTTCAATGAATCTGGAGAGCCCGTCAGTGAGTTCAGGAAACTGTTTCGCCATGATCTTGCTCCGAAGTTTAGTCCGGTTTGAAGGTTTGCAGATTGGATATTGCTACGGCATGGATTGCCGCGTGTCAGGAAAGGCTTTATTTAGCCAGACAGTGACATGTAGAAAATAACACAATACAGGATCTTGAAAAGGAGATGGCCTAACTGATCCTGGTGCAGGGAGATCCATTTCTCGCTTTTACAGAAGTCGATAAAGGCATGACTGAAAAGCTCGAGTAGGCCGAAGAGGTAGTTGCCGGTAATGAGCACGACGATGCCGGCATGGGTAAAAGCGTGGGCACCCAGCCAGTAATACCATTGTGGGAATTCGTCACCATATTGCTCGCGCAGGTTGTTATGTCGACTTTTTCCAGAGGCCATAGGGCCGGGTTGCAGAACGTAATCACCTACGCAATGCCCGACAATCAGTTGGAAAAAAAGAATTAATACTTCCATGGAGTGTTACCAAATTCCCCTGACAGAAGGTGTTTTTTTATGATTATTAATTCGTTATGCACACATTATTCACCCTAAAACCGCTGGATACAATGCTTGGAGACAAGTCGGGAAATTTTCACATGTTCAGGGATTGTTCATTTACTGCTTGTTATGGTTGACCCACTGTCCAGATAAGGGGCGTATCCCATGAAAAGCAAACGCCAGGCAATTAAAAGTGGAATTTTTTTAACGTTAATTTTTACAGGAACCACCAGTTTTTCTGCCCTGGCTGACACTTCATATCATGATGTGCAAGTTCTTGAATCTACGCCTATATACCGGGTTGTAGAGAATTCTGTTCCAACGCAGCAGTGTTGGGAAGAAGAAGTGGTTCGTTCCAGTAGTCGTCACCATTACCGTTCCCACACTCCGGGTCTCCTTGGGGCGGTAATTGGTGGCGCAATTGGAAACTCGCTTGGTCATCACAACACCAGCAGAAATCTCGGTACTATTGTTGGTGCGATGCTTGGCAGTTCCATTGCCCGTGATATCACTCAGGCCAGCCATGAAGGCCCTGTTCGACTGGAAACCGTGGAGCGATGCAAAACGGTTTACAACTACGAGCAGGAAGAGAAATTAGTTGGTTATGATGTGCTGTATCGCTACAATGGGTCGGATCACAAGGTAAGAATGCCAAGTGAGCCGGGCCCTACAGTCAGGGTCAGAGTAGATGTTGAACCGGTTATCTAGACAGTTAACTATTACTTTTTATTACGTTACTACTGTTAAATGCAGACGCGAAAAAGCGAAAATGATCTTCCCGTGAAAACAGGTGTTTTACAAGTTGCTATAAAAGCATTCAGTAGTCTTTTCCTTGCCGCCCTTGTTTTTCCGCTGGGTGCAGTTGCTGCTGAGAACCGTAATGGTTTAGATGAAGATCTCAATGCCCGTACACAACGGTCAGCGCTCCAGGAGAATGGCGTCAATAACCTGGCCCCTCGATCTCGCATTTCCCGCCGTGAGGCATCCAATATCGCCAGTGATCACTACGAAGGCCGTGTTCTGAGTATCCTGAAGGACAACTCAAACAATACCTGGCGCGTACGCATGGACAGTGAAGGAACTGTGTTTAACGTATTTATCAATGCCAATTCGGGTGCTGTAAGCGGTACTTCCGAATAACGCTACCTATTCATTACTCGCTAATCTGCCGAAAATAACCCCATGCGCCTGTTGATAGTCGAAGACGAAGATTTGCTCAGGGCCCAGCTGGTCAAAGCCCTGGAAGATGCCGATTACGTGGTTGATTCATCCAGTGACGGTGAAACCGGTTTATACCAGGCACGCGAATATGATTACGATGCTGCAATTATCGACCTGGGCTTGCCCAAGATGAATGGCATCGAACTCATCAAGGCAATCCGCGAAGATGGCAAGACCTTTCCAGTGCTGATCCTGACTGCCAGGGACAACTGGACAGACAAGGTTGAAGGTCTGGATTCAGGTGCCGATGATTACGTGGTCAAACCTTTCCAGATTGAGGAAATAAAAGCACGGCTTAATGCCCTTTTACGACGTGCTGCCGGATTTGCCAAACCTGCCCTTGATTTTGCCGGTCTAAGCCTGGATACCAGTGCCAAGCGCCTGACAGTGGACGGTGCAGAAGTGGAACTCACAGCCTACGAGTACAAGGTACTTGAGTACCTGATGATGAATCCGGGCAAGGTTATCTCCAAAACTGAATTGACCGAACATCTTTACGATCAGGATTATGACCGTGACAGCAATGTGCTGGAGGTATTTATCCGGCGTCTTCGTCAGAAGCTGGATCCTGGGGAATCCCTGAAACCCATCGATACCATTCGCGGTCAGGGCTACCGCTTTAATGTCCCTGCAAACCAGTAGTCAGTATTCCCTGCAGTCACGCCTTGTACTGGCGTTCAGCATCCTGTTGATCCTTTTTCTTGGTCTCGCCGGTTTTGTACTCGATCGCGTTTTCAAGGAAAGTGTCGCTGCCGCAGTTGAAGAAAGACTCCAGCTCCAGGTCTATGCCTTGCTGGCAGTGGCAGAACCTGACCGTGATGGTTTTTTTATCCCCGACCTTGAAGATCCCCGTTTTTCCCAAATCAATTCCGGCTTGTATGGTTTTATTCTTGATACCCGTGGTGAAGAAGTCTGGCGCAGTCCTTCTGCAATAAATCTGAATCTCAATGAAGCCAGTTTCATGCACCGGCATATTGATCCCGGGTTGACAGAATTTGGCACCATGGAATCCCCAGTCGAAGGGCGTCTTTCATTTGCCAGTTACGGTACTTACTGGTCGTCACTGGATGCCGAATTTTCTTTCGTGGTGATGGAGTCTGCTGAACCCACCACGGCGGAAATCCGGGAATTCCAGTCCAGCCTGTACCTGTGGTTTGGCGGCCTGGCCGTTTTTCTTTCTGTTGCCCAGTTGTTGCTCTTGCGCTGGGGTATGCATCCTCTTCAGCAACTGGCAGGTGAATTATCCAGTATTGAGGCAGGGGAAAAAGATCGCCTGGAGATGGAATATCCCCAGGAGCTGCAGGGGGTGAGCAATAATCTTAATCTGCTTATCAAGAGCGAAAGGGAACGCCAGAGTCGGTATCGCACCACACTGGGTGACCTTGCCCATAGTCTGAAAACGCCCCTGGCGGTTATCGCTGGGATTGTTCACCAGGCCAGGCAGCATACCGATGAAGCAGATGATTCACGTCCTACCAGGATTGATGAACTGGAAGAGCAGATGGAGCGCATGAACCAGATTGTTTCCTACCAGTTAAAGCGGGCGACCAGTTCAGGCAAGACCAGCTATCTTGGCTTGCCAGTCAAGGTGGTGCCGCTATTTGAAAAGGTGACGGATGCCCTGGAAAAAGTCTACAGGGAAAAAGAGGTCAAACTGTTGCGTAGTCTTGAGGCCAATGCCGTGTTTCGCGGTGAAGAAAGTGACCTGATGGAACTGGCGGGCAACCTGATTGATAACGCATTCAAGTACTGCAAAGGTGAAATCAGGATTCGTGTGAGTACCAAGGGAGACCGTCTGCAGATTGAGATTGAGGATGACGGCAAGGGGATACCCAGTGAAGACCGTGAATGGGTAATGCAGCGTGGCGCCCGGGGAGACACGCTTAACAGTGGCCAGGGAATTGGTCTGGCAGTCAGTGTGGATATCGTTAACAGCTACGGGGGAGACATCAGGGTGGACACCGGCGAGTTGGGAGGGGCCTGTATCCGCGTCAGCTTGTAGACTGAATCAGAAAAGGTGGATTCCGGGCCAGGCGGAAAAAAAGCGGAGCCAGGGCATGACGAGTAAAATTCCCCCGATTTTTACTCAAGGAGCCGATAAACGAATCCTTACTCAAGTGTCATACCCTGAACTCCTAAGGTGAGATATTCATGAGACAGCCATGAGATATTCAAATTTCTATCAATGCGCTTAATCTACTAAAAATTACATTCACTGCCAGGTATCTGAATCCTGATTTCATTTCCCAGGTCATCAGTGGACCGCTCAAAACAATTACCTTCCAGATCCCTCAACAGACTTCGTCCTGTCTGTATGATCTGTGCTGGCTCCCTGACCACAACGACAGAAGGTTCCCTGACAATAACGCGCGTATGTGTAGTGTGTGAAGAAAATGGCCTGGACCCGATGCCGTAGGTAATTGAATTCCCATACCAGGAATTTCCCAGGTTCAGATTGACAGACCAGTTGTCTCTTCTGAAATTCCTGCTATTCCAGGTAATTCTTGAGCCGTAGGGTGCGCGAATATTCCAGGCGCTGTTAAACCGGTTGCCGGCATAATTAGGGGAATAATTCCAGCGATCACGGTTGGAGAATCTGTTGTAGCGTGAGTTGTTGTATGGGCTGTTATATGGATTGTTATGTGAATTGTTGCTCCACTTATTCCCGGTATTACCGGAATATCCATCATACCGCGGTGAAAATCGGGAATCGGCCAGCACAGCAGTACTTGCGATTGTGAACACAAGCAATATGGCGAGTTTTGTCGGGGTCTCCAGTGTTTGAAACAGCGTCATAGTTGATTCGCTCCTGTTTCTTGACTGTAGAGCACAGTCTAGGCAGGAATTCCTGAATCAATGCTGAATACCGGAGATAAGGTGTCTATTGCCTTTCCCTTTGCGTCATCAAATACATGGCCAGTCCAGCAAACCAACTGTTCAGTAGCAGGGCCAGAATCCATTCAAAGGCATCTTCATAGTCATCGTACCTTTCTCCAAGCGACGCATCCAGAGCTACACTGATGAGTCCGATGACCAGCAGGATTGTGATCAAACCCAGTAAAAGCCTGGAGCATAGGAGAGCCTCGGGGTCATGGCGCCTTTTACTCCCTAGTCCGAGATAGCGGGTGTAAAGGAGTTGGGCAAGAAAGGTAAAGGCGAAGGTGAGGGTGATTCCGATCCTGCGGATACGCTGGTAAGTGTCGCCTTCCACACCAAGAGCAAGGGTATAGATCGTCAGGAATACACAGGCCAGGATGCCCAGGATGATCATGGCCCCTTTTTTTTCGGTGCTGCGTCCCAGCTGCCACCAGAGCAGGGCGGTTACTCCGGCAGCGGGAAGCATGCCCAATTTAAACCAGAGTTTTTCGGGCATTTGTCTTCCGGTAGCACTGATGGAGCTACAGGCATCCCAGTAGGGGATACACCATTCCACATGCCCCTGGCTGGCAGCAACAATGTAGCTCACATGAATTGTGATAAAGGGGAGCAGGGCTGCTAGCCAGGCCAGGGAAACAAGTGACAGGCGCGGTATGTGCATTATCTCTAAAAGACTGCGCAGTGGTGCCGCTTAATGTAGCATGCCTGGCAATCAGTAGGTAAAACGAAATCCCACTTCAACAGACCGTCCAGCTTCCGGTGCAAACCCGCGCAGGAAGGAGGTAGACAGGCGAATCTCTTCGTCAGTCAGGTTCCGGCCTTTTGCAAACAGGGTCAATTCACTGTTGTCATTGATTGCCATCGTATAGTTGGCACCTATATCCCAGCGTGTATAGCCATCAGTCTCCAGTTCAAAAAATCCCGGCTGATCCTGTTTCGCGGCATCAAGCACTGACAGAAATGCAGACCAGTTACCCCCATTGTAATCAAGCCTGCTACCAATCCTGCGGGGTGGGATCCTGGGTGCATCACCATTGTTATCAAAGCTGCCATTGATTGCATCGGCAAAAATCTGCAGCGAAAGATAATCCGTCAGCATCCAGGTGGCATCCAGTTCTACACCGGTGAATCGGGCATCAAGCTGTTGGTATTCGCGCACCGGAAATTCATCGACTTCATCACCTGTAGCAATCTGTCCAATGTAATCATCAAACTGATTGTAAAACGCTGTAACGGCCAGGCTCAGGTTGCCCTGTTCAAGGTTGTAGGTGATATCGATATTGTTGGATTTCTCTTCCGAAAAATTCACATTGCCGATTTCACAGGCGGCAGTGGCAAAATGAATTACACACTCTTCCGGATTAGCAATACCATAATTGGAATACAGCTCTTCTATGGAGGGTGCCCGCTGTGAATGTGACCAGGTCAGACCCAGCGTTGTGTTCATATTGATATCCCAGAGACCGGACGCAGAAAAACTGTAAGTATTAAAATCCCTGCCAGGGGCAATACTGTTTTTGGGGTCATAATCGTCAACGTTATAGCGGGCACCAAGTTCAATCGTGACATTTTCCATATGCAAATCTTCCACAAGGAAAAGACCGCGAGATGAAATGTCAGTGACTGGAATAAAGCTTTCTATGCCAACGGCGCCAAATTCTTCATCGGAGGTCTGTATTCCCAGTACGCCATGCCAGCCATTTATTTCGGCATGGGTAATCTGTAAGCGTTGCTGCAGGGAATCGTTGCTGAATTGTGTACCGATTTCACCAACCCCTTCAATTTCCTGGTGTTCATAATCCGTGTAGGTTAATCGGTAATCCACATGTTCCACTAGCGGAGAAACTTCACGCCACTCGCCTGCGACATCGTAGCGAGTACGCTCCATATTGATGAAAACATTTTCGTCTCCATGCTCTTCCTCCTCCTCATGATGTTCTTCTTCGTCTTCATGCTCCTCTTCATCATGATGCTCTTCCTCTTCATGATGGCCATGGACGCCCGGGGGAAGGCCGTAATAATTATCGATATGGTTCACAGCAATGCCGAAGAAACCATTATCAAAGACATAGGAGGCGCCAAGCGTGTAGGCTTCTGTTTCGCCTGCCGTGTTACCTATGAAGCCGTCAGTGTTTTCAATTTCCTCATCCTCGTGATGTTCTTCTTCGTCTTCATGCTCTTCTCCTTCATGATCATCATGATGCTCATCGTCTTCCAGGTATTCAGGTGCAATCGCAAGGCCCGGGATATCCAGGTTATTCCATTCACGATGCAGTCCGTCAAGATGCCAGGTCACATTGCCTGTCGAGAACTCCAGTTTGCCGACAACACTGTCCTGGTCGGCGGCGGTATCATGACGTGACTCAAATGAAAATTCGGGTTTATTCAGAATTGATCGTGGTATGCGACTATCGATGACATTCACCACACCACCAATTGCACCGCCGCCATAGAGAAGAGTCGCCGGCCCGCGCAGGACTTCAATGGCATCAGCGAGTATGGGTTCTACAGTATTGGCATGATCGGCTGAATTGCCAGATGCATCGGCATTGCCCATGGCATTGGTCAGGTTCATGACTCGTCGCCCCTGCTGACCCCTGATCACTGTCTGTCCGACTGCAGGACCAAAAGAGGCATTGCTGATACCAGGCTGATTGGCGAGTGTATCCCCGATAGTAGCCCGGGTAGCATTGCGTAGTTCATCACCCGCAAGCACTGTTACTGGCAGTGCGGTTTCGGAACGAATTGTGTGAATTGCTGTGGTTACCAGCTCGTAATCAGCTTCCTGATCATTAGTGGCATCCTGTGCCGCAGCCTGTGCTGCTAAAGCAGTCAAAATAGATGCAGTTAAAGTCTTCATTACATTCCTCAATAAATAAAACACTTGAACAAGAATTCGGGGCAGTTTTTGCCCTGAATTTGTAAAAAAATTGTGAGTTTATTTATTGAAGCGTGGGGGGGCGCGGCCCTGGTAGGCAAGTCTTACTGGCTCTGATGCAACTCTGACAGCGTCTGGAACAGCATAGTGCCGGGGAATATTGGTAAGTGTGCTTGCAGGTGAATCATCGACGGCTATTTCAGAAAAACTGAAATGACATAGGCCACAGTCAACCACATGATCACTGTGATCGTGCAGTGGTGAGGCCTGGATTACCTGCACACCGACAAGTGCCAGTGTGATGAGGCTAATCCTAATGAAAGTCCTGAGTGAATTCATGAGCAGGGAATATACTTCAGAATATTGTTTTTGAACAGATACAGTTTGATTAGACCCGGTTTGAGAAAAAACTTTCTCTCAGACAAGGCCGTCCATAAGAGATTCCCTGCCTTTCGGTATGAATAATACGTTGTCATAATGCCAGGCGGGATTGAAATTATAAATAACCCCTTTTCTGGGCAGGAAAAGCCGGGTGAATTTACGTTTCAGCCATGACAGTGGTTTGTTGCGCCAGTAGGTGCGGTCGTGATTGATGCCCACAGCAAACGCCAGGTAGTTTTCCTGGAGAAAACGAAACTCCTCGGTGTCGTTGAAGCGATCCGTGGCAACCACGTCATTCCATTCGAGTGTAATGATCGGTCGCTGCTCTTCAATGGTTTTAAAAAGCCCCTTGATAACGAAATACTCGTGGGCTTCCACGTCTATCTTGATGAAATCCACCTTGTTGATGTTGTTGTCGATAAGAAACTGGTCACCGGTTTGTTTGTTAACAGTGACAGGTTCAGAAGCGGATTCACGCTGGTCAAAACTGGACATGCCCAGGTTGCCGTCACTGACCATGTATATGGTATCGGAGCCGTCAGAGTCGGAAAGGGCGAGTTGGTGGGCGGTGATGTTGTTTACATTATTCTGATTGATGTTTTCTTCCAGCAGGTGATGAATATCAGGAATAGGTTCAAAGGCATGCACATGCCCGGCGGTTGTTGAAAATGCCAGGGCGTGGTTACCGATATTGGCACCGATATCAAGAACAACCGGCGCGGAAAAGCGGGACAGAATGGCATTAAAGACATCAAGCTTTTCCTTTTCATGCAATCCGTATTTTTTAATGTGTTTGCTGATGTGGTCGTCACTGAACACCGTGACTTTCTGCTGCAAACAATTCGTCAGTACTTCTGTTCTGTTACTCATGGTCAGTTTACGTTAAACATTCCGGATCGAATGCGTACTCTCCCTTAAGCCAGTCAAACAGCTCGGTCACCATGGGATGATCCTGGTAAGGCGTATAGCGTTCGACGATCTCGGCCTTTTCACTGTCTGTTAATACAGACAGCCCTTTTTCTTCAAACAGCGGCCAGTCTTCGATCAGTTGATTGGCCAGCTTTTCGGGACATAACACACGACAGGCTTCTTCAAGCAGTAGCTCGGTATTGACGTCGACTTCATTGTAGATCTTGCTCAATGAATAAAGAGGTAATTGGGACAGACTGGCCTGGTTCATTGGATTCGATATATGCCCCTGCGCGTACTGTTTCAGATCATGGTCACGGTTTTGAAAAGGTGACAGATGCAAGCGGTCCACCAGTTTTTCGCTGTCATTCACCGGGTAGTTATCCCAGAGCAGCGGTTTACGGGCAATTTTTTCAGCAATCTCGGCCAGATGTTCCTCGGGGAAATCTTCTGAAAATACATGGGGCCCGGTCCAGAAAACATCTATTCTTGAGTCCAGATGACTGCCAAGATCTTCCAGGTAATTCTCCGGCATT